>Ga0209515_10000048_pt1 | contig 207957 bp, 238 predicted proteins | sample Subgroupgradi54m_FD_187454 | JGI IMG/M metagenome (GOLD analysis project Ga0209515, IMG submission 187454) | Subsurface groundwater microbial communities from S. Glens Falls, New York, USA - GMW60B uncontaminated upgradient, 5.4 m (SPAdes)... ...
AATCTTGCCTTCAGACCACCATCTTGCGTTATTTTTAAACCATTGTGGAATGTAATTCTCCTCAGTACCAAATACCTGTGAAAGGAAAATAACAAGACTTGCACTGAGAATTACAATTATTGAAAGATGTAGGGTTTTCACGTGTAAGAGATGGCACTGTTATCACGTTTAGGGATTGCTTACAAATTGTATTGGTTCGAATCATGTAGGATCAAGATACTATGGTGATTTAATTTTAGACCCAGTAGGGGAATAAAATTCTAGTTTAATATCCTGATCAGAAAGTTCAAGTTCTAATTATATGCCAAAACCTAAAAGTCTTTTTTTTCGTTGCCAAGATCTTCGAATAGTTGCTCATATTCTTTCATGAAACTTTCTACAAATTGAGCTTCGTCTTGGGTCATAGTGACTTTACGTTTCTTCTGATATATAAAATTAATTTGTCAATTATTCCTTGTTGTAACTGTCCTCGATCCTCCTGTATCTCAAATAGGAGTCGTCTTAATTCACGCTGTTCTTCTCTTGGAAACGTCATATTCAATCCGTTTCTACGCAAAAATATAGTTGTAGACAATATTGCGGTTCTTTTGTTTCCACCGCTAAATGCTTGCGCCCATGCAAGGCCACCCAAAAGATGAGCTGCCTTGATTATGATCTGGTCTATGATCTCAAATTTGTCTCCTGCTTTATCCACAATATGAAGTACTTCGTCTAGTCTTGCTTCTGATGCGTTTACAAATTCTGGCGATTCAGGATGTCTGGCATTCCACTCATCGATTATTTTTTTATTTAACTCAATGATAAAAGATCTTTCAACATATTTGATTTTCAAAGTGTTATCTTTTAGCGAACTACAATTTATAAGAACTTTATACTTGTATATGCAATCTTTGTTTGATTTCAACATTTTTTGGTTTGTATTACTCACTAAGGGATTTGAAATGTCAGTCCAACTCTCCAATTAGCTCAATATAGATGGGAGAGAGATCTTGTGAGTTAGTTTAACACCTGCCTTTAAAACTAGACTCTGGATTAACTAAAGTATATCATGGTTCAACAAAAGGAAGTCTATGCATGATATAAAGAATACAAAAAGAAAAAAGTTTGAGAGGGGAATTTGTTGGTTCTGCCAGAATTCTTGTGTAGGTTATGCACATGCTGAATGTATGGAAAATTATGCCAATTTTTTAAGAAGTTAATTCTGAAAAACTAAAATTTCGTTTATTGACCAACATATTTTTATTTTATGAAGTCATATACAATTCCGGATAGCAGTCAACTAGAAGAAACACCAATGGTGGACTACGGTTTAAGGATCGCAAGTCTGGTTCTAAGAAGATTGCTATCCTCTCTATCTGTTGTAATATTTATTTCCACAATAAAGGTAAGTTATTCTCTTGACACTAGAAAGTATGTGTAATGTATTTCTCAATTCTAATGCCAAACCCTGTCTGCCCTACGTATCTAAACTTGAAGGTTGGATCAGTAATCATTTGGTTTGCTTTTTATAATTAGCAAGATAATAGAGAATTAGCGTATGAGTGAAAGCTGGCGACAAAGACTTGAAAGAAGAAGAATAGAAATTGGAATCGATGGCCCAGAGTACGACTACATCAAAAGATACATCGAATTCTACTGCTCAGAGGCAGATCGAAAATGCAAAGAAATTAACATGAACAAGACAGTGGACGAAGTTATTGAATCGATGACTGATGCTGAATTCGATCAATTCACAAAAGCAGTCATAGATTCAGAACACAAAAGACTAGGATTTGATGCGCAAGCTTCAAAGAAAAAGAAGAAGAAAAGCAAGGAGGCTGAGACAGAAGAATATGACAATGTAGAACTCAAAGAAGCTGAGATTCCTGCCTAATGAAAGTTTTTACAAATACTAAATGAAATAAAACATGATTATTAACAATGCAATTCGTTATTTAACAACTACAGTGCTAGTCCAATGAGATTCGAGTCCTGTAAGACGTGGACCCTCACAGGTCTGAATCCCAGCAACAGCATTCATCCCAAGTGCAGTTAGGACATAATTTTGCCGACGTACTAATCTTGCATTCTTCAGGAAGACAATCACAATCAGCACATTTCATTTTCATTTATAATCACATAAAATGACAATTAAATCTCTAAATGTGAAATGAAAAACAAACAGTTCATCGCTGGATTTTGCATTCTGCAGTTAATCCTTTTATGGTGATATAATAAGCATAAACTAGAATTCCAATCGATACTAGTCTAAGAGGAATTTCATAATTAGTAAGAAATGCCGTGAGGGTTCCACCTACTGCCCCGAAAGCTGAAACCACCGCAAATCCAATCGAGCCACAGCTGCATGCACCTGCACTTGCACCTATTATGGAACCAATAAAACCTGAACCAGCTTTTTTTGCTCCGCTTCTCATGATTTTGATTCTGTAAATGCTCATACTGATTACAAGGCCTGACAGTGCTGCCACAATTACTATCAGAGAGAAGCTAGGTAATGCATAACTAGGTACATAAAAAATAAGTTTTGGAGTAGTAAAGATAAATTCGGAAATCATTGAAAGTGAGATTAAAAGCCCAACAAAAATGGACGCAGATAATGCTACATACTTTTGATTTGAGAATACTAGTCTTAGCGCCTGTCTTTGCATTTTACATCAATTCCATACTATGTCAGATTAAATGAACAGTATTGGTTGATGATTTAACTTTTTTTCCAAATTGTTCAGTATAGTCTTACTAATATTATGTCGATTGTACACAGAATTTTCGCTTAAAATAGAAATTTGAATATCAATTTGGAAAAAAGATTATAAACAAAAAGAGGATCCTTCCAGCAATGCAAAATAACGAAAAATTACTTGTTATTGCATTTGTATCAATAGCGTTATTGACTATATCCAACGTGAATGCTGATAATTCTATGATGGGTGGAACCTCAATGATGAGCAACAAGAGCATGTCTAATGAAAAGATGATGGGCAACACGTCAGGCGGTGGCTGGGGCAATAATAGTACCATGATGAAAGGAGAAAACATGATGATGTCAAATAGTAAAATTGACATGTCCATGGCATCACCTGTCAGGGGTTCTGCCGATGCCAAAGTAACAATTGTTGAATTTGGAGATTACCAGTGCCCAAAATGTGATCAATGGTTCAAAAATGAAGAACCAACAATCAAGACCAATTACATAGACACAAACAAAGCCAACTTGTATTTCATGGATTTTCCATTCTTGGGAGCTGACTCACCTATTGCCGCACAAGCCGCTTACTGTGCAAATGATCAAGGAAAATACTGGCGGTATCATGATTATTTGTATCAAAACCAAGGAGGTATCCAGTCAGGCTGGGCTAGTGCAAGTAATCTTAAATCAGCTGCCGCAACGATGGGACTTGATACCAGTCAGTTCAATTCATGTCTTGATTCTGGAAAATATGCCGACAGAGTATCACACAACAAGGCCGTAGGTACATCTCTTGGAGTTCAGGGAACGCCAGCCTTCTTTATCATAGGACCAAATGGGACAACAAAGGAGATAGACGGACCGCAGCCTGCTTCAACATTTTCATCTGTAATAGACCAACTCTCAACTAGTGCAGTGCCTGAGTTTGGTCCACTTGTATCAATTGTACTTGTAATTGCAATTGTTTCCACAATTGCAGTATCTAAGATCAGACTAAAGCTGTAATTCCAAACTTTTTTTGTCCTCTGCTTGATTTTATAATTGTCATTGAATCTACACAATAATTAGGTTGAATCCAATGCGATTCAAACCCTCACAGGTCTGAACCCAAAGATTCAAGTCCTGTAAGACTCAGACTCTCCCAAGTCTGAACCCGCAATAGGATTTCAAGAGTCGATATTTTCGCATTTACAAAAGCTGAATACCATGTGCTCGTCTATGAGTCAACAATTCTTCCTCGCTTGTTACCACATATCCACACATCTCGCATCTTAGAAAGCCAAAGTCTTCAATTGGCACTTCCTTGGCCAATAAGAGATTTGTGGAATCTATTTTACGTATGCTGTACTCCGATCGCTTTATTTCTACAAGAAAGGATCCTAGAATTTTTTCCACGTTTGCTTCATTTACTATTACAGAGGATTCTTCTGTCTTTGCGTCAAAGCCGTGATTCTTCAGATAATTTCCTAGCTCTGCTGCTATTTCATTGTCATTTGCACAATCTATGATTATCATGATATAATTTTATGAGAATAATGTTTGCAATATGTTTTGCTAGAAACATCTAGCGAATTGGTTAGTCCCCTAGGCTCGGTTATTCTTTTAGTGTAGTTTTGGACCTCCTTAATGGGAATTAATCAGCCAGTTTATGCTACTAGAGATGTGGATGGGATACCTACCCAGTCATATCTAGATGTTGTTTAATGTGTATAAGGTATGCAATTCATTTGCAAGCAAATCTTTGAAATTGGAATAGTGCCGAACATACCGCAACGAAAGAATGCAACAAAGACAAATGCTTGAGAAGAAAAGCTGCAAAAATCTTTGGGTACGGCAGCATATGGGAGAAGAACTGTAGAAGAGATCTTCAAGCTTAAGAATCTGAACATCACCAGCTCTACTGAAGATGCAGGAAGAGATCCTGCCAACAGAGATTTGGCCAGATAAAATCAATAGGCCTTGGAAGTGTTGACCCACCTCAAATGCTCAAACCAACTTGAGTGCTGTGAAACAGTATGTAATAGTCTGGACTACAATCCAAAAATTACAGAACAAGTTATTAGTCAGAATTGACCATATTATTCCGCTTGAAGTTTCCTTGGAGAAGGTTGAGAAAGTCAGATAAAAAGGAGGAACCTACATTGAAAGAGACTGCAAAAGAAGACATCGAATCGCAAAAAACGGAACAGGTTGCCGAGGACGGCTCCGTTAGATTTGAGCCAGAGTTCAAAGATGGGTGATTTGGTTTTTATCTTTAACTGACAGGTTCTTTTGATATTTGAAAACATTTGGAAATTGTTTTGTTCCGCAAGTATTAAAAATCAGAAATTAAGCTAATCCAATTTTACAATACAGAATTAATGAAATAAACCAAGTTATTTGAAAAGTTTGCAACATTATTTTTTAAAAAAATAATTTTTACAAGTATTTTGAGAAGGAAGACACAAGTTTTAATAATTTGTAGTGTTTACAATCAAATAGTTCCCAAGACATAATTATCCATTAAAAGAATTATTAGAAAATTATAAAAAGAAAACTAGAAAGTTATTGTTTCTTTTGAGCCATACTTTTGGAAAAGTTCAGTATACAGCTTTGTTCTGTCTGGTTTTATGTTCATGTTATCATCATACATTTTAGAAAAAACAGCAGACATTAGCTTCTCCCCCTCTTTATCAAAAAATCTTATGCTGTAACTTGTCCGGTTTTCTTTTTGTTCTTTCACAAACTGGGCCTTTGCTACTATGTTTGTATCCACATGCATATGACATGGCCCGTCATTATCACCTATTGTAATCCAGTTGTCCTTTTGTCTAAGGTTCAATGAATTACTTCTCATCTCAGCTATGGCCCCTCCTGTCCGTACAATAAGGAGGACATCATTAATTTTAACAATGTCAGACAATAGATCTTTTAGCATATTCTTGATTAGTTTGGTTTCACATAATTAAATCATGACCAAAGCTCTAATCTTTCAAAAAAGAGAATTCTTGCTTGAATAAAAAGCAAGTTCTGTCACGATTGTAATATTTCTTCATTGGTTATGAACAAGTTTATGCGATAAAGGACTAGACAGAAAATCTGCCTGGACATTCTACGTGTTCGTAATGATGATCTGAAAATTTTTGGTCAACAATATACATTACAATTTTGTACAAATCTGTATCTGAAATACCCTTTTTACATTTTATACAGTTTTTTGATTTTGTTGCTGACACTAGTCTTGGGAACTGATTATTGGATTTGTAAGGGTGGACGTCTTTTGAATTTACTTACTGCTTGTCCTTATGGTTTAGAAATAGATTATAAGGCTGATCACTTGGAGCGGCCCGTGTCTACCACTACATTAAAAGTTCCAACGTAACCCTGTGTGTCATTAGTCAGGTCAAGCATCAGATGGCCGCCGGAATTTGTTTGCACCATTCCATCTGTAGAGGGGCCGGTATAGATAGAATCCTGATTATTGGTAAGAGGGCGTGGTCCATGATTGCTGTACGGAAGTTGTGATTGCACCTTATCGCTAATAGAATCGTCAAGGTAAAACTGCGACGTCCACTCGAAAGTTTTCTGTAATCCTTCAAAGGTTCTGACCTTGACATGTATGTGCAAGGCTCTGCCCTCATACCAGCTTGGATAAATTGTGGTAAATTGAACAGTTCCGTTATTGTCTGTTACTTGGTATCCGCGAAGATACTTTTTTCCTGCAGTGTTAATACCTTGAATATCAGAGTATAGACCCTGAGAATTTGTATGCCAAATGTCTACATGTGCACCTCTAAGAGGAATACAGGAACCGTTATTGATATCATATACATGAATCACCAAACGCAATGGAATTCCGTCTTGCACTGAACCGTCTGTTGGATCAGATCTGATGTCAGAGCGGTCAAGCATCTCATCTACAAAGTATGGCCCTTCAGTTTGCTGTGGTGTGCTTTCCACCTCAATTAATGAGGGTGTCAGTGTGCAGGTCTGACCTGTAGTACCAGTTTGTTGGGTAGTAGATTGTTGTGGGGGTGAGCCAAATTGTGGTGGAGGAGCTCCGAGTTGAGGAGGTTGGTGAATTGCCAACGGTACCAACAGTCCTGCCGATATTGCAACCACCACTATGGAGATAATTGCAATGTGTAGAGTTTTCACATTAATTTTCAGTTTACAGTGTTTTTAGGGATTGCTGATGAATTGTATTGGTTCGAGTCCTGTAAGACCAAGAAGATTTTTAGATTACTTACAATCAATGAACTAATTAACGCCTTCTGGTGGAGTTTGCATACGCTGAAACTGTCTCTCCCTATCCCAAGCGAACTGTCTTATGGCTTTGAATTGTGCAACAAAATTATCATACCAGTCCTGCGAAGAAAACACCATTGCTGTATTAACTTGCTTCCATCCGCTCGCTGAGAAATTTACTGAACCCTCCCAACACCAAACAGGATTGTCATTTGATGCAATACCTTTCGTGTGACATATGTACATGCTTCCTGCTGGTGAAGTACCAATTGTAACTTCTACTCCTGCATCAATCAAACGCTGAACTTGTGGTGCCTCCATTGTACCTGCTGATTGCGAATGATCTAGGTAAATATGGATTGGAACACCATTCTTGTGTGCTGCAATAATTTCATCAATCATCGGCACCAGCGTGAAACCAAAAGCGATTATGTAAGTTTCGCCCGGGTCACTAAGATGTTTCAGGAATTCCCTTTGTGCGATTTCGCCGTCTTCTGGAAGTAGATAAGCAGTGAAGGGACCATTTATCTGGAATGGCATAGTGTTTGGTGGGTTTTAACATTTATTTAAATTACTTTTGTTAGATACTATGGTTGCATCTCCCTTGTTGAATTTATTGAGGTTTTCTTGGACAAACTCTTTTGGTATTATTTTCTGGCCTTTTTTGAGCGAACCTAGACACTTTGCAATAGCCTTTCGGACATGAGTACCATAATCTTTGGTTGGGTCAAAATTCTCAACCACTTCGTAGATGGTATTATTCAATGCGAGTTAAAATGATATTCTGTATAATAAAGACCGCGAGTTTACCGATGTTATGAGTTATTATATCCAATATCATATCTGACTTGATGCGCCCAAAAATCTTTGCAATAGATATTGATGGAACCATTACTGATACAAAGGGTGGCAGAGTTGATCTTGACGCACTTGCAGCACAGATATATGGAAAAACTTGGGCACAAAGTGATTTTTGTTACAGGGAGGTCATCTGTTGAAGCATACGTACTATCTGTATTTGGTGGCACAACTAGGATTTCAGTGGGTGAAAACGGAGGTGCAATAACATATGGTCCTTCTGAACACAAGTTATTGGGAAACAAGGAGGAATGTATGAAAGCCTTTGAATATCTGAAGACAAAAATTCCTCAAATAGAGATAAAAAATGTATTTCCTAGGATGACCGAAGTTGTTCTTGAACGAAATTTTGATCTAGATTTGGCAAAAAAATTTGTTGCTCAAAACAACTTACCTGTGGAACTTTCTGATAGCCAATATGCATTTCATGTTAATTCCAAGGGCATAAACAAAGCTAGGGGATTTGAAGAAGTAATGAACATGTTTTCTGCTACAAAAGACGATATCATATCAATAGGAGATAGCGAGACTGATGTTCCGTTGTTCAAGGCAACTGGATTAAGCATTGCATTAGGGAATGCCGCAGAAGATGTAAAATCACATGCAACCATGACAGTAGCAGGAAATGCTGGTGACGGCGTAATTGAGGCACTGGAGTATATTGAGCTTAAATTTTCAAGGGAGTAGGAATGACACTAAGACTGTTATTTGATGAAATTAGATCAAGGCTAAAACAGATCTCTTACGAACTTCATTATCCTGCAGTCGAGTTTGAAGTATCTGAGGCAGCAAGACCAGAATTTGGGGATGTAAGCTGTAACATCGCATTCTTACTTGCAAAGGAACTAAAGAAAAGACCATTTGAAATTGCAGATATTATTTCAAAGGAATATCGAAAAAACACAGGCAAGTTTGTAAAGGAAACAACTGCGCACGCATCAGGATATGTGAACTTTGTTGCAAATTTTGTTGAATTAAATAATTCTACAATAAAATCTGCAGTAGAAAAAATATACGGTGACATTGACGTTGGAAAAAATTCGAAAATTGTAGTAGAACACGCTAGCGTAAATCCAAACAAAGCACTGCATATTGGCCATGTGAGAAATATTATCATCGGCGACACAATTTCAAGAATCTTACATAAAGCTCAGTATGATGTGAGAGTGCTAAACTATGTTGACGATTCTGGCTTACAAGTAGCGGATATCATAGTTGGTTTCAAATATGGTGGATTTTCTCCAAAACCACCAAAAGATCAAAAATTTGATCATTATTGTGGAGATGTTGTTTATGTAAATATAACAGAAAAATATGAGACTGATCCAAACCTAGTAGAGAAAAGAACTCAAGTACTAAAGGAATTAGAAGAAGGTACCTCTGAGACTGCTAAATTCGCAAATGATATTACAAGAAAAGTTCTTGATGAACAATTAAAGACTTGTTGGCGTCTTGGTGTTACATTCGATTGCTTGAATTTTGAATCACAGATTGTTAGATCAAACCTATGGAAAATAGTGTTTGAAAAGATCAAGTCTATGGGCATAGTTGAACTTGAAAAAGAAGGAAGGAATGAAGGCTGTTGGGTTATAAAATCTGCAGATGAGGAAGACAAAGTTCTAGTACGAAGCAATGGTATAGCAACATACATTGCAAAAGACATCCCATATGCTGCATGGAAGCTTGGAATGCTTGAAGATCCATTTTATTATAAAAAATATGTAGAGCAGACAAACGGACGAGTTCTATGGGAAACAACACTTGAAAAGACGGGAAACAAGCTTGACTTTACTGGCGACAGAGTGATAACTGTAATCGATTCACGCCAATCTCGCTTACAAAAAATAATTACAAAAATAATGTCTGACTTCAAATCTCAAGAAGGTGCATATTTTCATTTAGGATATGAATCCGTGACTCTAAGTGCAGAAACTGCAAAGACGCTTGGGGTGGAAACAGCTGGCAAGCAAATGCAAATGTCAGGACGGAAGGGAATCTATGTCAATGCCGATTATGTTTTGGATATCCTCGGTGTAAAAACATATGAAGAGGCAAAGAAGAGAAACCCAGAACTTGATGAGCTCTCACTGGTAAAGATATCAGAACAAGTAGCCGTAGGAGCACTTCGGTATGCTATGATAAAACAAGATCTTGATAAAATAATTACATTTGATTTGACCGAATCACTTAGTTTGGAGGGTGATACCGGTCCATATATCCAATATGCATATGCAAGAGCTGCAAGAATTTTAGAAAAGGCAGAGGCGCCACCACAATTTGACGTCTCGTTTGACGGTCTTATCACAGAGTATGAATTGAATCTAGTAAAAGCAATTGGAAAGTTTGACATACAGATAGAAGACGCTGCAAAAAATTTATCTCCAAAACTAATTGCACGTTATTGTTATGATCTTGCAGTTACCTTTAATGCCTTTTACGAACATGTAAAGGTCCTAACTGCTGAAAACAAGTCTCTGATAAATGCAAGACTTTGCACTGTGTATTGCTTTAAGGAAACGCTTGCCAAGGCACTTGATTTACTTGGAATTAGTTCTCCCTCTAGGATGTGACAGGTAAATTCTTATCCGCATGGTATCAGCTTTATTTCTGTGAAGAAAATAAAACAAAATTCTTACGTCTTATTTTTTTACAATGATTCAAAAAAATGGCTGATGAAGGCATCAAAAAAGCAGCAGTTTCATACTCATGTTGGTGTAATTAATCACAAAGACGTTATAGGAAAAGAATATGGTTCCACAATTAAAACAAACAAAGGTAAATACATCTACTTGTTAGAACCTACGATACACGATTACATTATGAAAAGCCAGCGCAGCACGCAGATAGTATATCCAAAAGACCTAGGATATATTGCTGCAAGAACTGGGCTTCAAAGTGGTCAGAAGGTTGTTGAGATAGGAACTGGAAGTGGTTCTCTTACTACATTTCTTGCAAGTATTGTAAAATCACGTGGACATGTATACACTTTTGACGTGGATCCAAATTTTATGGAAATTGCTAGAAAAAATATAGAAAAAGCAGGTGTTGCAAAATTTGTAACTATGGAAAAACTTGACATAAAATCTGTAAAGAAAGTTCCAATCACTGACGCTGATCTTGTAGTAGTTGACTTGGGTGATCCCTGGTCAGTAGTACCTCAAGCAAGAAAGATGCTCAAAGGAAGTGGAGCGTTTGTTGCAATATGTCCTACTATGAATCAGCTTGAAAAGATAGCAACTTCTCTTATTGAAAATGACTTTTATGATATTGAATGTTCAGAACAAATTGTCAGAACTATCGAGGCACGAGAGGGGAAAACAAGACATTCATTTCGTAGTATTGGTCATACCACATATCTTGCCTTTGCAAGAAAAGTTTCAAGCCCTAGGGCATTTAAGAATAAATTCCACAAAGAAGAAATTGAATTAGAAGATTCAGAGTAAAACTCAAGCAGGACTAGTAGTATCTATTAACAAGGAAAGTTTATTCCCTCAAAAAGACGATTACCGGTGTTGACAAGTAAGATCTTACAGGCTGCTATAGTAAAAAATTTCATTCCTCCAAGAAAGTTTGCGTCACGAAAGGGTGATAACGGGAAGGTCCTGGTTCTTGGTGGCAGTTACTTTTATCATGGCGCTCCCATACTTTCATCACTTGCCGCACTGCGATGTGGAACAGATTTGGTGTATACTTGTGTACCAAAAATAAATGTTCAAGCAACTAGATCGGCATCACCAAATCTTATTGTATTGCCTTTAGTTGATGCAAAGCTTACAAGAGGTGCTGCACACAAACTTCTTGGAGTAATACCAAAAGAACTAGATTCGGCTACAATAGGAATGGGCTTGGCAATACAAGATATTGAAGCCTTAAAGTTACTTGTAACCTCACTTTTGAATCAAGATGTGCGACTCTCTCTTGATGCAAATGCCTTGGTGCCTGATATCTTACCTTTGATTAAAAATAATAAAGTTGTAGTCACTCCGCATGCAGGTGAATTCAAAAGACTGTTTGGGGAACTTCCATCAGATTCTAAAAAGGAACGAATTTCAACTGTGGAAAAACATGCCAAAGAAAATGCTCTTACCATATTGCTAAAGGGTCCAACTGACATAGTAAGTGATGGACAAAAGACATATCTGAACGTAAAAAATACGCCTGCGATGACTGTTGGTGGAACAGGTGATGTACTTTCGGGAGTGGTTGCAGGAATGTTATCAAAAAATCGTAATCCGCTAGAGTCATCTGCGGCTGCAGTTTTTATAAACGGAAAAGCAGGAATGCTTGCCCAAAGAAAACATGGATTACATATTGTGGCAACGGATCTCTTAGAATTTATTTCTGGTGCAATGAAACCATTTGACAGGATAAAGTGACCATGAGACAAGTACTTCAATATGTAGATAACAACATGAAAGGACTCATTTCAGATCTTCAAACTTTAATTAGACAACCTAGTGTTTCTGCAAAAAATGAAGGTCTTGAAGAATGTGCAAGGCTTGTGGGGAAAATAATGAGAAATTCTGGAATTCGTTCAGAAACCCTCTATCTTAGAAAAGGAGTTCCGCCTGTTGTATATGGTGAGGTAAAATCTAAACAAAACCCAAAGAAAACACTCCTATTTTACAATCATTATGATGTCCAACCAGCTGAACCATTTGATCTTTGGAAAGACAAACCGTTTAGTGGAAAAATTAAAGGAAACAAGATCTTTGGGCGTGGTTCTGCAGATGATAAAGGTGAATTAATAACTCGAATAAAAGCGGTTGAATCTTATCTTAAAACACAAGGCGATGTTCCATGCAATGTAAAATTCCTAGTTGAAGGAGAAGAAGAGATAGGAAGTATGCATGTTGAAAGATATTTAAAAAAATATAAAAAAAAATTTTCATGCGATGGCATCATTTGGGAATTCGGATACGTTGATGCAAAAGACAGGCCAATAATCAGCCTTGGGATGAAGGGCTTACTTTATGTTGAACTCTCTGTAACAGAATCAATACGTGACGCACATTCTAGCCTTGCTGTTCTGATTGAAAACCCAGCATGGCGACTTTTGGAAGCGTTAAAAACTCTTCGAGATGTTAACGGAAAAATACTCATCAAGGACTGGTATCAAGAAGTGGATGCCTTTACAAAAAATGAACTCAAACTAATTCAATCTGAACCGTTTGATGAAAAGGAATTCAAAAAAGAATACGGAATCAAAAGGTTTGTTGCAAATAAGACTGGAGTTGCAGCTAGAAAAGCGTTAGTTGGTGAACCAACATGCAATATTGCAGGTTTTGTATCTGGCTACACAGGTCCTGGTGCAAAGACTGTTCTTCCCGCACAGGCACTTGTAAAAATTGATTTTAGACTTGTACCAAAAATGGATCCGCTAAAGCAACTTGCTAGACTTGAACGTCATCTTAGAACAAATGGGTTTGGTGATATTAAGATAAGAATGATTCATGGAGAAGCTGCATCTAAAACAAAGATCTTAGATCCGTTTGTTTCTAAAGTAAGAGAGGCCGCAAATGAATCATTTGGAAAATCTATAGTAAGTGTTTCTTCTGCTGGTACAGGCCCGATGTACTCTTTTGCAAAAGTTCTTTATGCACCATGTATCTCAATTGGAGGCACATACATATTTTCAAGAATTCATTCCCCAAACGAATTTGCAAGAATAGATCTGCTAAATAAGACAACGAAATGTATTTGCAGAATCATGAGCAAGTTCAATTAAATATAAAAACAAAGAATCAATGTAGAATTTTACTTTTTTACTGTACTATGATGTATGAAAGGCAGTTTTAATTAATAATGTCCTATAGCCTGACCCTTGCTCCACCACTTTACAACATTTCTGACCCAGTTTGGAATTTTGTATTCCTCAGCAAAAACATGTGAATTTGTGAGTATGAATGTACCAGAAAGAATGGAATTGAGAAATACCTTATCTTCAAACGTTTTCAATTATTGGAATAATAGATCATAATTCCAATCATTCATCAAGAGAAAGGGCTTTATTGTCCTCGTTTTGCACAGAATTTATGGCTTATGTGTACATGCCAGGTGCTACCGCAGTCGGTATAACTTACGACGGTGGCGTGGTTTTAGCAAGTGAAAGAAGAATAGCATATGGCAACTTTCTTGTAAGCAAGTCTACAAAAAAAACATTCAAAATAACAGATTATGTTGGTGCCTGTTGTGCTGGATTAGTAGCTGACATGCAAATCTTAGCAATGCAGATGCGTGCACTAACTAAAATAAGGAAAATGGAATTAAAACGCGAAATTCCGCCAAACTCTGTTGCAAAAATGATGTCATCCATAATGTATGAAAGACGATACTATCCTTTACTTACTCAAGTTATTGTAGGCGGGGTTGATGGCGCTTCTGCAATTTACACCCTGGATCCATTGGGTTCCGTTCTTCCAGATGATTATGCAGCAGTTGGAACTGGCGCAGAAATGGCACTTGGTGTTCTTGATCAGGAATTCAAACAAGGCATGAAGGAAAAAGACGCAGTTACCCTGGCAGTAAAATCAATCCGTTCTGCCATTATGAGAGATACTGCAAGCGGTGACGGAATTGACGTACTAGTAGTTGACAAAAGCGGTTGCAGAGAATTTACTGAAAAATAATCATTTCTTTATTTCTTTAGCAGCTTCCCAAAATCTATCAGAAATATAATGTAGATTTTTTACTACCTCCCCTTTTGTAATATTGGATAATTCTTCACTTGATACAAGTGATCTGCCTACTGCTAGAAACTTGTTGTGAGTTTCTTCTACTACGCATACTATTTGGTCTTTATCAAACTTGGTAAAGTTTTTGATGCCAGGTCTCATTACATTTGCTCCATTACATACAAATTTTATTGCACCACTATCTACAACAACTTTGGGAAACTTCTCAAGTAAAACAGTTTCAGATAAAAAAGGCAAATAGATCTCTCCAAACTTTATGGCAGTGAAATTATCGCCAGTTATTAGACTAATCTCGTTATCAATTTCATGCATCATAAGACTTTTAGTTTTCGGCATCTCAATATTCCACTGGGAATGAATTTCTTCTAATGTTTCTGCAGTTTTACTTTTTGATAATAAGTTTGATTTCAACGTCTTGCCATTTCCTGTTTTATGTCTAACAAATCTCTTAGTATGGAACTGGCAGTTTCCATTCCTCCAGCTCCACGACCAATTATTGTTTGTTGACCAGAGTGTTCAGAATTAAATGTTATTGCATTTAATGTGCCATTTACACATAATGGATCATCAAGAGGTATTGGTTGCGGTGAGACCATCAAATCCTTATTACATGATGCGATTAGTTTTACTGCAGAATTATTGGAAGCAGCTTTTTTGATATCTGACGTGGTAACATTGCGAATTCCTACACGGTGGATGTCCTTTATGGTAACCTTCATGTCCATTATCCAATTAGCTAATATGACAAGTTTGGCTGCAGCATCAAATCCGTCTATATCTAAAGATTCGTCTGCTTCAACATACCCTCTTTTCTTTGCATCAGCAAGCGCTGTTTTGAAAGTCATTCCGTTAGCCATATTGGTTAGTATGTAGTTTGTTGTTCCGTTTAGGATTCCTTGAAATGAAACAATTCTTTCTCCTCTTAGACTATTTTTTGCATAATCTAAAATTGGTGTACCTCCACCAACAGTTCCACTAAACTTGAGCAAGACTTGATTATATGTTGCAAGTTCTATCAATGAAGGAAAAGCAAGTGCAAGTGGTCCCTTGTTTACCGTAATGACATGTAATCCGTTTTTCATTGCGTTTACTATATGAGACATTCCAGGTTCAGCATCTTTGTAGTTGCTAGGTGTTGTTTCTATTAGGACTTCTGCATCCATACCCTTAATCATCTCTAGTCCATTTGCGTCTTTTTCTTTATTGTGATATTTCCTAATGCTGCCATATTTTTTTTTAATTTCTAAAAGTCTGTTCAGATCAAGTCCTGCAGAAGATGCAGCAGTTCCCGTGCTATCAAAAACACCAACTACTCTGGGCTTTAGACCGTGAAGCGCGTAAAGATCTTCTGATCTTGAAAGCAGAAGCTTTGCAAAGTTCTGACCGACTACTCCAAAACCACATAATATTATACGCAACATTCAACAAACATAATTCGGTATTAATTAAGATTCATGAAACGTACGTAAATTATGAGATTAATTTATTAGAGCATGCAAAATCCAAGACTCCATGAGGCAAAAAAAACTTCTTTATGCCGGTATCGGTGGGGCTGCTGTAGTTGCTGGAATAATCGTTTTTCTAATACTATTTCTAAGTGTTTCTAAACAATCAGCTAATAATACTGATCAATCAGTTTCTCCACTTGATCTTGATTTTTCATATGAAGAAGCAAACTCAAATCTACGAACAGAGTTGCTTTCTCACCAAATTAATATGTCAAAACCCTTAAGGTTTTATATCCAATCTGATATCAACCAATATTGTCACTTCTTCTCTGATGAAAAAAAGCAAGCACTTGTAAAATTTTGTACATCAACTGAGATTAAAGATAAAAATGGAAATTTTATTGGAAATATCAACATGGTTGGCTCAACTCGAGCACCTGGTTTAGTTATAGCTGCTATACAATCAGACCCTTTGTTTAGCAATTTGAATGATGTAAAAATCATCTTTGGGGCCGTAATTAATGAAACGATTTGTACTTGCTGGGTTCAAGCAAAACCAGGTGGTTATTCTAGCGTATCTGACATGATTAATGCACAACGCGATTTTCATATTGCGGGGAAGCAACCCACAAGTGCTACTAATACAATACCACTTGCCACTGAACACTTTAAAATTGAACTCACTACAAATCAAGCAGGGTATGTCTGGAAATTGTTAGTAGCCAGATGATGATTCGAAAGCTTTGCTATATTTCTTGGTTCATTAAGGTTGACGTACTCATTTAATCCGTACTGATAGCAGTTGGTGTTTGTATTGTTTGAATATTTGGGATTGTCATTACTTGGATTTGCTGCAGGAATTATTGGCTCGATGATTGGACTTGGAGGTGGATTTGTCGTTGTACCAATTTTGACATTTTTTGGATTTTCACCTCAACTTGCAGCAAGTAACAGTCTTTTTGCTGCTTTCAGTAATGCCGTAGCATCAACAGCATCCTATGCAAAACAAAAACGCATAGAATATTCGCTTGGCTTGAAGCTTGGATTGCTTTCAATACCTGGCACAATACTTGGAGCATACATTTCAGATGAGATTACTTCCTCATTGTTTAAGATATTATTTGGAATCGTAATTTTAGCGTCAAGCTTATACATTTTTTCACAACGAAAAATGGAGCCTAAAACCTACAATCTTTCAAAACAAGTCATGGTCTTGGCAATTGGTGCAAGCTTTTTTGCTGGAATAATTTCAAGCTTGTTTGGTATAGGAGGTGGGGTGGTGTTTATACCTCTTATGGTTATAGTAATTGGCCTTTCAATGAAAATGGCAGCTCCTACTTCACAGTTTGTTTTGTTATTTGCATCGGCTTCTGGTATGATTGCACATGCACTTCTTGGCCATCCTGATTTTTATCAAGCGCTTTTTCTTTCAATAGGAGCATTCGTTGGAGGACTTGCTGGAAGTAGGCTTTCACTACAGGTCGAAGAGAAGAAACTGAGAATTATTGTTACGGTGGTCCTTGTAATTACCGCAATCAAACTTTTTGTTGATTCACTGGGGGGTCCTTTTTGATCTGGTACAAATTACGTTTTGATATCACAACCAGTTCACCATTGTCTTTTGAGCCCTCAAAATCTATTGCTAAAAGCCCATAATTTTCGTTAATGTCAGTTTTCTCAGATATTTTAAATTTGATCTTCATATTTTCATTTGTATATAGAGGTTTTAGAAATCTAACATGCCTGTTTTTCCATGCTGGATCGCCATCCATGCCGTAAAAAATCAATAAATTTCCATACATTTCTTTTAATCTTGTAAATTCGCCTTCCATTCTTCCTAGTATTGCTCTCCCAGAAATTATTGTGCATTCTTTTTTCATATTTTCGTTGTTTTCATAAAGGACGTTTTTTATTTTAGAGAACGCAAGATAACTTTCAAGTTCTGGTAGCGAGATTTTGCATTCTGAAAAAAATTCATCGCCGACTTTGAGTTCTGAAAATTTCTTCATCAGGATCTTATTTCGTCAGGACAGTAAATCACTTCTGAGCTTTGTGTGGCCTTTCCAGATGTGAAATATTTTATTGCGTTGAAAATTCTTTCATTATTTGGTTCTGTCCCATCTATACTTCCTGGCAAAATAAGGAATGCTCTTAGATTTGATTTGAGAATATCACTTAGTTCCTGATTTACAGTTGTAGCAAATGGTCTAAGAGCTCCGCGAAACACTTCTACTCTTGTCCTATCTGCGCCTGATATTTTTGGTCCTGATGGTAGGTCTGGACCTATGATGATTATTGTTCCTGTCTTTCCTTTGAAAAGTGGTGGATTTTTTGAACCGCCAGGTACAAAAATGTTAAGGGATTCTTGTCCTACTATGGCTGGAACATTTATGAATTTGTCAACTAGCGCATCCCATTGTGATCTAGTGACTTCGGTTAGTTTTGCAAAGGGTGGAATTTTGCCTGTTACATGAATTACAGTTGAAATTTTTCCTATCTTTTCCGATGCAGTTTTGAACAACCTTCTTACATCTTCATTATTTGACAAGTCAATTGTATGTGAATGAAATTTAGAACTGAGTTGTTCTTGTGCTTGTTTTGAGCTAATCTTCGATAACAGGATAACAACTTTTCCGCCATTTTTTTCAATATTTTGGGCAAGAAATTCTACACGTGAAATATCAGAGCTTTCAGTAATATCTGCAGTAAACACAATTACTTTTCCATTAAAGTCGGATGGCGATTCAAGAATAGAGGATGAAATGTGTGGTTTCACTGGGTAAAATACTCTGTCTCCTGGTATTACTTTGCCATTGAGAATTTTTGATATCTGTTCATCACAAAGATACAATACGGTTTCTGCCACTTGGGATTGTGACAAGAATTGTTCGTCAGCTATCATTTTACTTGTATTGCTCTGAATTTTTTCTGCAATTTGCTGAATCTTTGATAGCAAAGAAGAAATTGTTTTGTTAAGTTTTTCTATCTCCATTTCTGATGTTATGTTTTTCTGCTTTGCCAATTTTGCAGTTGCATTTTTAATTCCATCTTTTACTGTTTGTTCTTCTTCTCCCATCAGAGGTAGTATGTCGTAATTGACCTCTTCTACTTCTTGGGGAGTCAAGTTTTCAAAACCACTGACCCTCATAAATTCCGCAGCTGCTTTAGGATATACTGTTTTGTAAATTCGGTCGGAATGTACAGGACCTGGATTTGTTGCTATGGAAATAATTCCCTTGTCAGTAAGTTCCCATGACATTGCTTCTGCAAGTCTGTTTTTTGCTCCCTGTGAAGCAGTATACGGACTCCTAAATCTATAGGGTCTTTGTTCTAGCGGACGCTCTTCCGTAAAAAATGTTGAAATGGTAATAATTTTGGAACCTTCTTTCATTGCTTTGAGTGCCTGAACCGATGCCCAAAAGGTTCCAGTGAGATGAATTGCAACTGTACTTTTAAATTCAGTAATAGGTACGTTTGCAAAACAAGTTACTGGCCCAGAAACTCCTGCATTGTTAACTAGGATATCAACATTGCCTGATGATTTTAATTCATCAAACATACGCGATACTCCTTCTTCATCGCTAACATCAACACCAGCAAAAATTTTGACAAATGCATTACTTTTCACTTTATCTATAATTTCTTTCAAAGCCCTTGCAGTTTCCTCAAGCGGTTCTTTTCTTCTTCCAAGGATAACTATACTTGCACCATTTTCTGCGAATTTTATTGCTATTGCCTTTCCAATTCCTGTACCACTGCCAGTAATAACTGCCACTTTTCCTTGAAATTTTAACATTAACAGAAATTGGCTATATTTTTCGATTATTTATTCCGATTGTTCTATTTTAAGCTGGTATGTTGTTTTAAGACTAATATTTATTTGAGGGTGAAATTTACATTGACGCATGCGCGATTCTGAGCAAGACACTTTTGTACAAAAAAACAAAACTGAACAATTCTGCGATCTTTTGGATAAAATAGGAATAGAGGCTGAGATAAAAGAAATTGGTACTGACGAAGTTGAAAAGGGCGATTATTATAGTGGAAATTTTACCCATTCTCCGATTATGGTTACAAACCACGGTTGCATAAAGATAAAAAATGCCAACATTGATGTTGTGCAGATAATTCAAAAGGGTTAGGATACTTCGATGCAAGACATAAATCCTTTACCTTGGGGTGCACAAGATCGTTTTCAGGCTCACTTTATTGTTAAAGGAAATGTAGGTCAAAGTAATAGTTTTCTAGCTAAAACAAAACTAAAAACTCAAGGTCATTTTGGTTCAAAAAAAGTTGTTGGTGTAGAATGGATTGGAGAAAAAATCGCTGATGTTCTAAACAATGATAATGAACTTGCCGATATGATTAAGAAACTACCTTACAGGGATGCATGTATCTGGGTAGACCACACAAAAAACGGTGTTAGAATACATGGAAAATGGAAAAATAGTTACGAGTTTGGAATTTCAAAAGAACTTTTTGCGGTATACGACAGAATTGCATCACATATTAAACAAAGTCTGACCTAGGCTCTCCACCAATCTAAAGCTAGACAATCTACTTTTTTCTCTCCTCGAGGAATTGCCAAGATAAATTGCTTCCTTACTGTTGTTGCTAGCCTGCCTGCCAATACAACACTTGTAGCAGAGACAGTATCGCTAGTATTATACACCTGAACTAGATACGGGGCATGGTCTATACCTGGGCCTTTTTGATATACTGCAAAATCACAACCAAATTTAATTCCTGGATTGACAATGTAACCTTTGTCTCTAAAATCTTTGTAGACGACATATTTTTTATCAAAGTTGTGGTATTCATTTCTACAGATTTCAAGTAGATTATTTTCGGTTAGCAGTTTTTTTGCTTTGAATACCTTTATCTTAGATTTTTGGACAAGATAGTATCCTTCTATAAGATCTAAAATCAATGGAACGGTGATTTCATCCGGTTTTGGTTTTGTAATGCCTACGGGCTTGCCATAATAGCCGTTCATGAAAAGAGAACGTGAATCTTGAATGTTCCAGATTACTATTCTGTTTTCTATTAATTCGCCTTTCAATCTATAAACTCAGAGCTAATACAATACAAGAATCAGAAACTTCAAGGCATTTGTCAGACATCTCTTCAATTGCCTCTATGACATCTTTGAGTAGTAAAAGCTCCCTCGTATTTGTAATTTCGTCTAGAACTTTGATAGTAAGTTCGCGGTATTTTTCATCAACATTACGCTCTATTTTCTGGGCTTCATGTGCAAGATCAATTGTCACTGTGGAATTTCCACTTAGAGCTCGAACTATTTCATTTAGCTTGTATATTTGGTCTACTGCAAGTGCAATTAAATCTGAAATATCTTTGTCAAGCTTCTCTTTTTTCAGAGTGACAGCTTTGATATTTGATAGTTTGAAAGCAATTCCTGTGATAAATCCTGCAATTTCATCTGTGACGTAAGCTGTATGTAAAAGGTTCTCTCTGTTCATCATCAAACCGCCAACGTCAGCAATTTCTCTTGTTATCTTTCGACGTAACGATTCCACCTCGTCTTCTGTATTTTTTATTCTTTCAAGAACTTGCTTGATTTCTGCCTTGTCTGGTTTTATTATGAGACTTGGTAATGTGGAAAGATCTCTTACTGCGTTAAGGATTCTGTTGATTTCATCTTGTAAAACGGCAAGCGCTTTACGTTTCGCTTGAACCTCTAATTCCCCACTATACATCCAGACGTGGTTATTGATGGTAGCGGCTAATAATCCTTACGTATATTACTGATGTTAAATGTAGTTTTGTTTCTCTTCCTGGATTACTCTTTTTTGCCCATTGTACAAAGAAATTATCTCTTGATCAGTAGTGGCATTTTCTGGAGTTTTTTCTAATCGTATCCTGCCTGTGAACTTTGGGAAACGAAGTGCCAGACCACTTCCTTTTCGAATTGCATCCATTGCCGTTTTATGTATTGGACTAAGTGTAATTTCTGAAGCTACTATTTCAATTACTACTTCGGGTTCAAACCAGACATCTGCTTCAAGACCACTTTCAATTCTAGGATTTTTCTTTATGGTTATCTTGTCAGAAAGTATCTGATAAAACTGGTCCAAGCTTTCGTCAGTAAAACCAGTTCCCACCTTACAGATACTTGGAAAAGTATCTGTTTCATCATTATAAGTTGCAAGTAGCAGTGCACCATATTTGCCTGTCCTTCTACCACGTCCAAAGAAAGCTCCTATTACAACAAGATCCAAACTATCTCCTAATTCGTTTCTATATTCACGTTTGAGCTTGAGCCAATTGCTTCCTCTGGCCCCAGCCTTGTAAGTGGCATCAAGCTGTTTTAACATCAGTCCCTCACAACCTGCATTGATTGCATTTTCTAACATGTCCTCTACCCCATCATCGGTTTTTACAATTGACATGGGCATGAGTTTTGCAAAAGAATCTTCCTTTACTAATTTTTCAAGTAATTTCCGGCGTTCTTTATAGGGAAGGTCAAGACAGCTTTTGTCATCTATAAACATGACATCAAAAAAATTCACTGTAATGGGATACTGAAAAACTGCTTTGGATACACCGTATTTTCGCCTGCGATGCATAAGTTCTTGGAATGCAAGAAATTCACCAGAATCTTCATTGATTGCAACAGCTTCAGCTTCTAAAATTACTGTATTTGCATTAATTGTTCTACCTATTTTTTCAACAATGTCTGGATAATAGTTTGTAATATTTTCTAGACTTCTGGAATACAGAATTATTTTTTCATCTTGTAGATGTATTTGTACACGTTCTCCATCTAGTTTGTATTCTGCTGCAAATTCTGAACCCATTTTCTCATGTGCTTCTTGAGGACTTTTGACCCTCTCAGCAAGCATTGGCCTCACAGGGCTAAATACTGTAACTTGGAAATTTTTTATTGCGTCTAATCCATTTTTTGCAACAGCAGCAGCCACCTTGCCTAAATCACTTGAAACATTGTACGCATGTTCTAACATCACACGATTTTCTTTTGAACCTGTAAATGCAATAGCAAGAGAATCTAGGATAGTAAAATCCGCAATGCCCAACCGTAAAGAGTTCGTGATTATTTTGAGAATAAAACCAGCCTCGATTGGAGTTGCGTCATTTAAAAGACTGGATATGTATTTCATTTTCATATCTTGGGAGCGAGCACCTTTCAGCTCAGCAATCTTGAACAATGTGTCATAAACTCTTTCAACAGTAATATCCTGTGTAAGAAAGGTGGTTTGTGTTTTTTGTTCTAAAATTTTTGAAGCAGCTTGGCCAAAATCCCCTAACTTGTTATATTCTTGCTGGATTCTTTTTATTGGTATGCCAGCAGATTTTGATATGGCCTTTATCGCAATTTTTTCAGCAATACCCATCTCTATTCCTTCATGATCAGGTCTTAACTTACCCTGCAATAGATAAACCACATGCGAAATGATTTCTGGTGGAGTAATCTTGAACAAATCTACTAGATACTTTGTTAACTCCAGTCGTTTTGTTGTACTCTCCATGAATTTTAGCGTCTCTGCTACAAGTGAAAACTTCATCTGACGATTTTTACCAATTGTGGAATAAAAGGTTGAGTTATTTTAAACGAAGATGTGCATTTATCTTAAGCCTGATTTCATGTGATCTTTTAACAAGGATAGCATGAAAATCAGACAGTTCTTCTGGATCTAGATATCTTTTATTTCTTGCCAAAAATCCATCAAAGAAAACTCCTGAAATATAGCCAAGATATAGGCCATATGCAAAATCTTCTAAAGTTGTTATCTCTGAAAGAAACGATTTAGCTTCAGATAAAACCACGTTAGGATAATCAAGTGCGTATACTATGGCATCGTTAAGATTTTTTTCTTCAATTATGTCTAATCCCATACAAAAACCGAGACTAGCAAATATTTAGCATTTCTGCATGTTTGTTCGTTTATGAAAACGATCTTGGCTTTACCAAATCATCTGTAGAAGAGTTTGAGGTTAACGTGTCAGTTCCTTTGCCTTTGAACTTTCTAAACAAAGAACAGATTTAGAATTTGTTTTAATGGGTTTGTTATTTCGTTAATGATTTAAGCATTTTTTAATTGACTATTTTCTAAACTTTCATAAGGTTTGATTTTGTTTTTCATATAAGGAATTAGTTTTCCTAAATCTACTATCGCATCATCAATTTTATCCCTCTGGTACTTGCTAAGTTTAGAGCCCATTCTTTGCTCATATTCTGAAATTTCTAGAAAAAGTTTTTGACCTTTATCCATAAGTTCGTGTGCTTTTTTAACAGGGTCTGATTGATCGTTCCAACTCCAGTTAAGTCTTGTAATTTCTTCAGATAATTCAAAAGTTTTTATAACTTTAAGGAGACCTTCTTCATCAAAATATTCTGTCATATATAATTAGACATTTAGAAACGGTTTTTAAATATTTGTACGCCTCCAGCAAGAACAACATGTTATACCGCTAGTCATAACGTATTTTTTATGCATGAAAGGGGGGTTTGCATTTTTACTCTGTCGATAAACTCGTTTGCAAAAAGACAACAGGAAGAAAGGAGAAAGAAAAGGCGTTAGATTTTGATTTAGGTTTATGACCTACTGCTCATAAAAGGGTAGTTTTGTGCCACTATTTCGTTTATAAATAGGTCTTCACAAAAAAACCGACATGGGTGGAGCAAAGAAAAAATCTCCTGCACAAGCAGAAAAGGCACAAACAGCCGAAGCTGAAAAGAAGGCAGGGGGTTCAAAGAAAGTAGATAAGAAAGAACAAAAATCAAAAACTAACATATCTGTAATAATTGATGAAAATCAAACAACGAATTTTATTAAAAGCTCCAAAGTTTTCACAGTCCAAGAAGTTTCTAGACAAACAGGAGTAAAGGTATCTACGGCAAACGCCTTTTTACTTAAGCTGTTAAAAAACGGTGTAATCAAAAGAATAAGTGGATACAGCGGACATCATATCTATCAACCTATCTGAGTTATCAAAAATATATCTCCAGGTTTTAATCCATTAAGCGCATCAATGTTTGATGTTATCTTTCCAATTAGGGTCATTGATTTTGTAGATTCTAAATCATTTAAAAAAAAACAAATGGAGCCATTTGCCGCCATAAATGCAACATCCCCTTTTTTGAACTGAGTTCGCAGTTTTTCTCCACCTGTATTTATCTGGGTTTCCATGTATGCAAAGCTGGTACCCATCATATGCGCATTTCCCTCTAACGGCATGGATCTAGTAAGACTACCTACTGTTTTTGGAGCAAGATGTCGCTTTAACTCAAAATTCAATTCCGACGTACCTTTTATCTTTAAAATTGCCTCGATCCTTGAAACTGATCCTGCGCTCATTTTTCAAGAGGGGGTTTATGAATTATATAACGTTTGTTTAAACATTTGATTAATGTCTGATGAACCTGAAGAGATTAATTTAGATACTGAGGAAGTTCCTGCAGAGCCAGAAGTAGAACCCGTGATAGGAGAAGTTGTAGAAACCGTTGGAGCTGAGGTTACTGAGGAGGGAGAAGAAAAAGTAGTAAAGAAAGAAAAAAAGGCCAAAAAGGGTGATCTTTCTCCAGAAGAACTCGCTGAACAGGAAAGGCTTCAAAAAATAATTGATACAAGAGAGATAATTGAGATAGATCCAGTTCACGTACCAGTAGAGTATGAAACTACCAGCAAAGGTAAGATAATGATAGGCCCTCCTACACTAACTCGTTTTGAAAAAGCTAGGATTTTGGGTGCAAGAGCTTTACAACTGTCACTTGGAGCGCCACCATTCATACAAATTCCAAAAGAAGTTGCAACTTCACTCGATCTCGCTTATACAGAACTTGAAAAACGCGTAATCCCAATTACTATAAGAAGAGTATTACCAAATGGGGATTTCCAGAATATTCCAATAGATCTTTTTAATTAATGGATGAATCATCGATAAGACTTTAATAGAATGCATAATTTTGGTGATGTGATTGAGTTTATTGAGTGAAATGGAAAAAGGAGAGACTCAACTTGTTGACAATCATTCATTCTCAAATGATGGCAAGGTCTTGATAATAAGAGAACAACCCATAATAGAATGCGCTCTGGATGTGTTAACTGTTCTTGGAGGCTCTGGGCAAATCATACTAAAAGCCAAAGGTAATGCGATTCCTACTGCCGTTGCAGTAGCTAATGTAATAACAGAAAACATGATGAAGGGAAATTCCAAAATTGTAGCCATTGCAGTAGATAGTGAAAATGGGGCAGGTAAATATGGGATGACTTTGGTTTCTACTATACAAATAAAAATTTCTAAAACAAACTAAAACGAGGTTCCAGGTCCCTTTAACAACATGTTTTCACATTCCTTACATACTGCTTCGTCAATGTTTGCTTCCAAATTATGATGAATGTCGCATATTAGCAAACTGGATTTTATATAGTTGCAAAGGCCAATGAACTTTGAAAGACTAGCTGGTGTGTATGCCATATTTGATGCAAGATTACTGCAAATATCATTAATCATGTCAGACACTTCTTTTATCTCAACAAGCTTGTTTATGAGGATTGGATCCCCTCTAGTCCCTCTCACATAATTGCTTATTGCCGCCTGGGTAACGCCTAGGAGCTTAGAAACCTCCCCCTCACGTATTCCGTGTTCTTCAATGAGTTTTTTTGCAAGTATGGCCCGTATGGCTGGTATTAGCGTATTTGTTTCAATTTCTGCTGGAAGTAGCATGACAAAATTGCCTCTGTAAAATATTTAAAGCTAATCTTATCTGCCAAGATTAACTTATTTTAGCGAGAAATTTAGATCTGAGCGTTGCAAGAAATTTGTTCAAATCTCCAAAAACTCCTCTCTGATGCAGTAAGTGATTGCAAGTCCGAATGTATGGCGTTATCGGGAGGACTTGATAGCTCAATTTTGGCTTTTTGTATAACTGGCAAAAAAGTAAAAGCGTTTACTACTATTGCAAAGGACTTTCTTTCCACAGATTTAGTCTACTCCCAACTAGTAGCAAAACAAATTGGATTTCCTTTGGAAGTACAAACTGCATCAATTGAACAATTATTGTCTGCTATTGATAAGACCATAAAGATCCTCAAAGTCTTTAACCCAATAGAAATTCGTAATGCAATTGTTATGTTTATTACAATCAATATGGTAAAGGAAAAAGGCTATTCTAGTATAATTACAGGTGATGGCGCCGATGAACTTTTTGCAGGCTATAAATTTTTTCAAAGAATGTCAAGTACAGAACTACAACAAGATTTGGAGAGAATATGGCATGTAATGCACTTTCCTACACAAATGATTGGCAATTCCATGGATGTTAAAGTTGAAATGCCATTTCTTAACGAAAAGGTTGTAGAGTATGCAAAGTCAATATCGGCAGATCTAAAAGTACATGAAGAGAAAGGTAAAAAATTTGGGAAATGGATTCTAAGAAAAGCATTTGAAAAAATAATTCCTGAAGCAATTACTTGGAGAGAAAAGTCAGCAATGCAAGATGGTTCGGGAACATCAGGTTTGACGTCTTTTTTTGACAATCTTATTTCTGATTCTGTGTTTAAGGACAAGCTTTTGCTTTATCTTGAAACTGAAAAGGTAAGACTGGGATCGAAAGAATCTCTTTATTATTATGAGGTATACCGGAAGTATTATGATCCACCTGCTTTTTTAGGTGCATCAAAATCCCGATGTCCAGAATGCAATGGTGCTATAAAAGCAGGTTCACACTTTTGTCGTATGTGTGGAAGTTTTCCTATCTAGTCTTTTTTCCATTTGTTTGGCTTTTTAACAAAAATACGCTTACACCCATGGCAGCAAAAATAGTATTTTTTACCTTTGTGTTCGTGTACTAGCGCCAAGCTCTCATCAAGCTCAATTCCACAAACAGGATCAACCGGCATATGTTCAATCGATTAACTTTTCTATTTAAAACTTACAATTAATAATACAAATTTATTGTATTTGATGTAGAATTTACTTGTCTTGATTATGAAGTCAGTTTCTTGATTATATCTGTAAATTCTTCATTTGTTAATGGAGATGTTTTAATTAATTCAAGGTTCTCATTAACGTGATTTATTGATTTTTGTCCTACAAGTGGAGCAATTATTCCAGGAGTAGATCTTACGAATTGTAAAGCTCTATGTACAGGTTTTACTAGTCCACCAAATTCTGGTATTGTATTTGGTTCAAGAAGTTTTGCCTGCATGAGTGGGACACTTGCAAAAACCCCAATTCCAAGATTGATTGCTGTTTCTAATATTGATGCATCAGAACCGTTTACAATTTGATTTTTCAAAATTAAAGCTTGATCAAGATGCATGTTGTAAGGAAGCTGAATAAATCTAAATCCATGCTCATTTCCTCCTATTTCCTTTGCAAGTCTAATTACATCTGATAGTAAGATGTGTTGTGGATTTTCTTTTGGAACTCTAAAGCAATCCCAAGTTGCCATGCCATAATATCTGATGATCCCGTTCTTTCTTTGTTTTTCATAAAATTCGAAAGCCTCCTTTAATTTCTTCATAAATTCTTCTTTTGAAATATCTTGAAGCTGGCCCTCAGCAGCATTGTGAAGATAAATCAGGTCAATGCAATCAAATCCAAGATTCTTCAAACTCTGATTTAGCTGTTGTTCTAGATAGGGTATTGTCATACAATGATATCCAGAAGAAATATCATTAGATCTGATTATTCCAGGTTTGACTAGTGTATTGTGAATGTATTCCCAAAATTCTTCATTAACATCTCCATCATTTGTTATGTATCCATTTTTTGTACTGATGAATAGCTCGTCTCTTTTGGCGTTGTCTTCTTCTAATAATTCTGATACTGCTTTACCCACTGATCTTTCTGCTTTTTGAGAACGATAATTTATTGCAGTATCGATTACATTTATTGCAGAAAGAACTGATTTCTTGATTGCCTCCTTTACTAGATTATCTGTGGTATTGTCAATATTTCCTAGATATGTTCCAATGCCTATTGATGAAAGAGTAAGTCCATTGAACTGTTTAAAATGATTCTTTGCAGCATGTTGATTTCTTTTTGCAAAATTTGATGTACCTTCTGGTGTTGCATAACCATTAATCATAACATAGCTTTTCTCATGGTTGATTTAATTGTAATGTGTTATCATTTTGGTAAAAAAAGAAAACTCAGTACAAGTAGCAATCCGGTAATCCTGCTATATGATACAAACGAACTCATTATTGGTACAATTTTATCATTCTCATCAAAATTTTGTTTTAAGCCTAATCCAGATTTAATTAATAACGGAATTATAAACAAGGTTATCAGTGAAAGAACTGGAAGTACATGTGTTATTATTCCTGATATTATGATACCATATACAACAATTGGGAAAATCCATACTGCCTTAGATGCCTTTTTCTTACCTAATACTATGACTAGAGTTTTTCTACCCCCAGCTTTGTCAGCATCAAAATCAGGAAATGAATTGACAAATAATACTAAAGAGGATAAAGTTCCTACAACAATTCCTCCAAGTATTGGCTCTATGGTGATGTGAGATGTTTGGACAAAAAATGTGCCAAGCACAATCATGGTGCCTTTTATGGCAACAAAAATTTCACCTAACCCAGAATCAACAATTCTTGTGGAGTAAAAGTAAATCGAAATGATGGCAAAAGCAAGAATGATTGCAATGGTTATGCCTTTTTCAAAAATAAAATAGCCTCCTATGGCTGAGCCTATGATTAGAAAAATTATACCCGCTTTGTAAACTGCCTCGGGTCTCAGTAAACCTTCAGGCAAAACACCAGTGCCTCCGCTAAACTTGGTCCTCTTTGTTTTCGTATCTATGTTACGTTTAAAGTCCCAATAATCATTGAGCAAATCTACGCTTGCATGTAGCGCAGCTACTCCAACAAAAGTCAAGCCAGCATATGCAATATCGATGGTTTGATTTTGCCACCAATTTATGGCAAGACCAAGAGATACTGCAATCACTGAGGCAAGAAGAAATTTTACTCTGATTACTCTAAACCAACTAGATAGCATTTACACTAGAGAGTCGTCACTTACACTAAGTGGTTTTCTTCCCATAAAGCCTTCGTCTTTTCCATGCCAAAACTTGATCTCAGTTTCCCCTTCTTTCCAACAAAGCCATACCTCTTCTTCAAATCTTTTGGATGGAAAGTCTAGCAGGCCTTCGTCTACACTTTTAATCATTACTCCCATTTTCTCTAAATCTTCGATGGATTTGTAAAAGTTTGTTAAAGCTGAATTAAGTTCTTGTTTTTTTATCACGTATTCTTTAAAGTTTTCTATGTATCTTGGATTGTTTTCCATTTCACTTTGAATTTTGAAAACCTCATTTTTCATATTGACAATGTTTTTGAACTTTTTAATAACATCTGGGAGAATCTCATTTGCGTCATTTATAGTAAAATACGAAAACATTAGTAAATTACAAAATGGTCCCAGTTAAAAGTATATGCTGTTTTACAATTGTTTTTCAGATCAAGTTGAGGATATTATTTCTGCAATCATCCTTGATGCCAGGTGTGATGTTCTATCTTTGATGTCGTAACCTGGGCAAACCTCCATGATATCCATACCTATTGCCATTTTTGCAAGAGACTTGAGTAAGTAGATTGCTTCAGTATTGCGTAAACCCATTGGAACTGGAACTGACACGCCTGGTGCATAAGCAGGGTCTATTGCATCCATATCAAAAGATACATACACATTTTTTTCAATTTTGTTTTTCATTATTTTTTCAGCTTCAGATATGCCGTTTTTTACTATGTCAAGTGGAGTAATTACTGTAATGCCGTATTTTTTTATATTCTCAATTTCTTCCCGCTCGGGTGTTCTGATTCCTATCTGTAAACTGGATTTTATATCAATGTGTGGCAGTACATCATAAAAGACAGAACCGTAATAATTTTGGGTAGAACCAATAAAATCAGGATGTGCATCAAAATAAACCAAAGAAATAGGTCCTAGCTTTTTTGAAATTGATTTGATAATTTCTGAAGAGATAGAATGGTCTCCTCCTAACGATATTGGGATTTTAGATCTTGAAATTACTTTATCAATCACTTTGCTTATCTCGTTTTTTTTGACATTGCCATAGTCGTAAACTTTCTTTTTTATTCCTGAAATTGGTAAGCCTAAGGATGTCTGACCATCTCGAGTATATGTATCTCTAATGGAAGAAATTTCACGAATCTTATCTGGAGCCTCTGATGTTCCTTTTCGAAGTGCGCGGGATTTTGATTCGTCTGGTACTCCTATAATGACAATATCAGCTTCGTCAAAACTCTCTGTATTTGCCCAACAGATCTCCACTTGTATGATCAGAATTGGTAATTATAAAAAATTTTTATACCTAGACAACAAGTCATGTTATTTTGTACGTGTACTCACATAGCCTACGATAACTCTTTGAGTTTTACCTTTATTTGATATGACAAGTGCACCGTCATCATCAACCCTAAGTGCTTTGCCACTTATTGTTCCATTTGGGAGGGTAATGGTAATTGAATTGCCTATGGTTGAGGATCTCTTTGTCCATTGCCGTATTAGAAATTCTGACTCTTTTTTTAGGGAAATCTGATAAAGTTTTTCAAGTTCAAAAAGAAATCTCTGAACTAATTTTACAGGACTAATGTTTTCATTTTTCTTTAGAAGAGTCGTAACCCCATAATAATTTGCAGTATGCTTGATGTTTTTTTCAACTTCATCAGGATTTATTTTAAAATTAATTCCTATGCCAAGTACCAAATAATCAATTTGGCCAGACTCTACAGATGCATCCACCAATATTCCTGCAATTTTTTTACCATTGAGTGTAACATCATTTGGCCACTTTAGCTTTGGTTTAATTTTTAGAACTTCCTCAATTGCAATAGCAAGAGCAAGAGATGTAATCAGCTGAAAGAGGGTAGAAACTGAAATATCAAATTCTGGGCGCAAGACTATTGACAACCAAATCCCCCCGCTAGGAGAAACCCATTTTCTATCAAGTCTTCCTCTCCCATGTGTCTGTTTTTCTGAAATTACTAATGTTCCATTTTCTATCTTTTTTGAAGCAAGTTCAATTGCAAAATTTTGTGTAGAATCAATCGTATCAAAATAGTAAATTCTTTTACCAATGATCATTGTCTTAAGACCATCACTTATTTCCCAAGGTAAAAGTAATTCTGTTGTTTTGATTAGTTTGTATCCTAACTTTGGTTTTGAATCTATTTTGTATCCTAGAGATTGCAGTTTTTTGATATGTTTCCAAACCGCAGCACGACTTAGTTTCAGTGAGTAACTCAAGTCTTGACCTGATAGGTATTCAGACTTATGAGATTTGAGTAGCGTTATTATTTTGACAAGTGATGTATTGTCATATGAAGTATACACAGAAGGCTCTTAAGGCAATAGGGTAATTATTGTTATTATTCTTGTTATTCGTTTAATAAATTCTGTATTTTATCTTCGAGAAATTCATTCTGACCAAAGGTTACATATCGCAATATTCCTTTTTTATCAATTAGTATAGAAGATGGAGTTCCTCTTAATGCATATTCTTCAAAAGTCTCAGCAGAATATTCTTTACTTTTTAGATATTGCTTGATCCTATCAATTATCTCTGCTTTGGAATTTTCATCATAAGAACTAAAGTCAGCAACATTCGCATCAATAAAATCAGTTATTATTTCTTGATTTATTACTCCTGTTTCTTTTACTAGTGAATCCATTCCAACTGGGAAAGGAATTCTAAATGGCAATTTATTTTCAGATACCAATTGTCCGTATTGCCCAAGTGCATGGAGAGTTTCTCCGATCACTTCGCCCTTTGAAAGCAAAAGTTCTAGATTTTGTAATGTGTTTTTCTCGAAATCCTCAAAGGCCGTTGCCATACCAAGAACAGTCACTCCCTCTTTGCGATATTTGTTGTAAATGTCAATTGCCTGAGGAATTCCATAAAGAAAACAACCAGGACAATTAACCTGAAAAACTTCAACGAGTACCACGTTATCTTTTTCTTTATCGATGTTTGTTGCCAGGCCTTGAACCCACTTGGATATTTTGAGATCAGGCGCCTTTGAACCTATTTTTGCAACCATAAAGTAATTCTTAGGTCTGGTAAAGTTTTCAAAAGTATCTATTTGTTTTGAAAAGTATCCCTTTGATTTAAAACAGTAGAATCCCCAAAATTACGCAATTCTTTTATATGGCCTGACAATAGTCCAATTAATGTCGTCAAAGTTAATGTTAGTACTGTTTGTTACGGCAGTCCTTATGACATCGATTGTAGCAGTTTCAATTCCTGCTGCAAGTGCTCTTACCGCACGAACCAGCTTCAATGATAACCACTATACGGCTCTCTATCCAGGGGGTCCAAGAATTTGTGGTGATCACATGTGTGCTGCAGGCGAATATGAAAAGATGCAGCAAGCTCTTGCTCAAGCACAGATGAAAGGTAAGACTGCACCTAGTGCACCAAGTACAACACCTACAACACCTACTACACCAAGTGCACCACAAGGACAGAAAATGCCAACGATGGCAGCTCCTACATGGACAACAACAACTGGTACTGTTACATCAATTCAAGACCCTGGAATAGGACATGAAAGTCACCAGCTAGCAATAATTTTGCCACCAAGTGACAAAATATACTCTGGCATGATAACTTGGACTGCATCTGAACCAATTCAGATCGTAGAACTGACAGGTCCTCTAGCTTCAGGTGATGATAAAGGACAGCCAGTTTGGACTACAGATGGAAAGACAAAGTTTGCTTTGACATTAGTAGATGTTGAACAGGCTTCTGGTTCCTTTGCATTCACAGGTAATGCATTGGCAATACACCAGATGACCACCAAGACATTCACAGTAAGTTATGCTGTGAGTTATATGCAATCTGCACCATCTGACACAGTAAAGACAGGAACCCTGACATCAGTTCAAGATCCTGGTCAAGGACATGAAAGTCATCAATTGGCACTAATTTTGCCACCAAGTTCAAATCCATACCATGGAGTGTTAACATACTCTGCATCTGAAAATGTACAACTTGTTTCACTAATTGGTCCAATCAATCCAAGTGACAACAAGGGACAACCAGTATACACTATGGATGGTAAAACCTGGTATGCCTTGGTATTTGTAGATCCTGGAAACCAGATGGGCACTTGGCAATTTGCTGGCAATGCAATAGCAGTACATACACTACATACAACTCCATTCCAAGTGAGTTACACTGTAGATGCACACCAGTAAGTCCTAAAAATCCAATTATTTCTTTTTTTAATTATTCAAATTCAATTATGATTTTGTAATCTGTAACTTGGAAAATTAATAATTTTGCAATTTTATCAATTTTTTTAGCCCTCTGTTAATGGCACAGAACTGACACCATTTGGTTCTTGTTCCATGTTTGTATTAACTAAAAATCTCCCTATAAATTGATTTTCGACAAGATATTAAACCAAATAGTTCTAAGTATGGTATGGAAAAAGACACACATACTGATGAACAAATAAAAAAATTCTATAAACTAAAAAATATTGCCGTGGTTGGAATGTCAAAAAATCCTGAAAAAGCAGCACATTATGTTCCCAAATATCTTGCTGAAAGAGGATACAATATAATCCCAGTAAATCCTACCGCAGATGAAATTTTGGGTAAAAAATGTTATCATGAACTTTCCGAGATATCTCAACACATTGAGATTGTTGATGTGTTTAGACCATCAGAACAAGTTCTTCCTGTAATTGAGGAAGCCATAAAACTAAAACCAAAAGTGATATGGTTACAGGAAGGAATACACAACTTGGAAGCTGAATCTCTAGCACAAAAAGCTGGTATTGAGGTTGTTTTTAATAGATGCATGTTAGCAGAGCATCAACGTCTCTTTTAAGATATGTCTGAGATTAAATTTTCTGAATTTTATGAATCTCTTGTAAAATTAGCAAAATCATTTGAACAAAAAGATATACTTATAAAAATTCAACCTGATTTGGAAGCAAACATAATTAGAATTTATGGAGAAAAAACAGATTCTCTAGCACTAGCCAAGGCAGGTCTGGAGGAAATTTCTGAACTTGCCTATACTACTGCAGAACATCATCCGTATTGGAATCTGGTATACAATTCATCACAGATATTGAAAATTGTACTTGAAAAATGGAATGACAAACTGACAAAGGATGAGCTTGATGAAATTTCATGGAATGCAGATGAAATTAAGAATACTGGTAGAAAACTTGAAGAAAAATAACTATTTTCTAAGTTAGGTTTTCTTCGGCAGAGATAAATATTCAAATTTCTGTGATCACATCATGCCAATTCGAATTGGCCTTATTGGTAAGACAAATACTGGTAAGACTACATTTTTTAACGCAGCAACTCTTTCCCATTCTGAAATCTCTACATATCCTTTTACAACAAAAAAACCAGAACGAGCTATGGGCAATGCAATAACTCCTTGTGTTCACACCGAATTTAATGTTCAAGACCAGCCACAAAATTCAAAATGTCTTGATGGCTGGCGCTTTATCCCAGTTGAATTAATCGATCTTCCTGGATTGATAAAAGGTGCTTGGGCTGGAAAAGGACTTGGTAATCAATTTCTCTCTGTTGCAACTCAATCTGATGCATTATTACATGTTGTCGATGTTTCAGGAAGCGTTGACACCTCTGGAAAAATTACAGAGGTAGGACAGGGTGATCCAATAGCCGATGTTTCAGACATTGAAGAGGAACTGATAATGTGGTATCTTAAACTCCTGGAGGGTAACCGAGATAAAATTTCAAAACTCATTCATTCAGAGACAGAACCAATGATTGCATTGACGGATGTATTTCGAGGAATTGGAGTAAAAGAAAGTCATGTAAAAGAAGCACTAAAGATTACAGGATTAGAAAACAAAGATTTTGATAATTTTGATATGCATGATACCAAAAAATTTGCTGCAACCCTACGCCATATATCAAAACCCACATTGATAGTTGCAAACAAGATTGATCTACCAGGAGCAGACAAAAATTTTGACAGATTAAGAGAAAAATACGTGCATACAATAATTATTCCTGCTAGCGCTGATAGTGAGCTTTCTCTAAGAAGGGCAGAACAAAAAGGCTTGATAAAATATGTTCCTGGTTCAGAACAGTTTGAAATTCTACGCAAAAATGATTTAAACAAAAAACAGCTTGATGCCTTAGATTTCATAACGAAGGGAATACTTGGAGAATACATGCGAACTGGTGTGCAATTTGCAATTAATGTAACTGTCTTTAAGTTGTTAAAAATGAATTCGATATATCCTGTAGCAAATCCTGAAAAACTCTCAGATAAAAAAGGAAGAGTGCTACCGGATCTTATTTTGTTGAAAGATGGGGCTACTGTTGAAGATTTGGCAAAAGAGATACATTCGGATTTGACAAAGGGGTTGTTGTATGCAAAAGATGTAAGATATGGTGTTAGGCTACCTACTGGCTATCAATTGCGTGACAGAGATGTAGTGTCTCTTGTCAGTGCCATGACAAAAAAATCCTAACTTTCTGTACCCATCTTCTCTTGTTTTAACAATAGAGTCTTGTTGTTTTTATGGTCTATCAACACTATACCCATATCGGATATTTTTTTTCTAATTTCGTCGGCTTGTTGATACTGTTTTTGTTCCCTAAACATATTACGTTTTTTAATAAGGTCTTCTACAACTGTTCTTTCTTCATCAGAGATTTCTATGATTCTTAATCCCAATACGTCTAGCATCTTCTTGAGAGTAGGAAGAACTGCGTTCGAAATGGCTCGAGTAAGCCTCTCTGACGCAGCAAGATTGTTTACCTCCTTTATAAATTTGAAAAATACATTGAGTGCTAATGGAGTATTAAAGTCAGATTTTAATGCATCATCGAATTCTTTTTTTGTATTTTCTGTAATAGTCTCAAAAAATTTAATTCGATTCATTATATTGAATCCTTCTTCGGCTTCGACTAATTCAAAGTAACAGTTTTCCACTTGACGCCATTTTATTATGGTCTCTTTTAGAATGTCTTCTGAATAATCAATTGGCTTGGAATAATGGCCTGAAAGACAAAATAATCTAATTATGTTTAGGCTCCAATTTTTTAAAACATGATCAATTGATTTTGTGTTGCCTAAAGATTTGGACATTTTTTCACCGTTTATTGTTACCATTCCAACATGCATCCAGATTTTGGCAAAATTTTCTCCTGTGTGCGATTCAGACTGTGCAATCTCATTTTCATGGTGAGGGAAAATGAGATCTCTGCCACCTCCATGAATTTCAAAGTTTTTGCCTAGATATTTGAGACTCATTGCTGAACACTCTATGTGCCAACCAGGTCTTCCATCACCCCACGGACTTGGCCACTTTGGCGCGTCATCTGCAAATTTCCACAAAGCAAAATCTAAAGGATCATTTTTTGTTTCATCAACCTCGATTCTTGCTCCTGATATCAGATCTTCGATCCTTTTCTTTGAGAGCTTTCCATATTCTTTGAATTTTGATACAGAAAAGTACACACCGTTTTTTGATAGATACGCATAATTTTTGTCTATAAGGCTTTTGATTAACTCTATCATTTCTTGTATGTGTTCTGTTGCTTTTGGATAATTATCAGCTCTTCTGATATTCAGTCTGTCAAAATCCACGAAATAACGTGTAATGAACTTTGAACCAAGTTTTAATGGTTGGACGTTCTCTTGTTTTGCACGGTCTATGATTTTATCATCTACATCTGTGAAATTTTGAATAAATTTGACTTTGATTACTTGGGATTCTAGGAATCTTCGTAGTGTATCAAACACTATGATGGTTCTTGCATGACCTATATGGCTCTCATCATAAACAGTCACACCACAAAGGTAAATTCTCACAATTTCTTTAGTGTCAAGTTCTTTTTCTTTTGCTGTTAGAGTATCAAAAATCTTCAAATTAAATCATGTTTTTTTATATTTGGCAAATCTTTGGTGTTATTCTCTTGTGTTCATTATTTTTGTACATTTTGTAGATTTTATCAACAGACGAATTATCAATGCCGGCAAAGCTGACTGTCTCTTGAATTGAAAAATTTTTGTCAGACAAACAATGAAGAATTAAATCAATCTCTTCGTAACTTAAACCAATTTCAACCTCTGCAATATGTCCTTCCCAAAGGCCAGGGCTACTTTTCTTTGAAATCATTGAATCAGGAATTCCAAGAAATTTTGCGAATTGTCGAATTTGAGTTTTGTAAAGTGATGCAATGGGTAAAAGATCCGCGGCTCCGTCTCCGAATTTTGTGAAATATCCGATGAGAAATTCACTTTTATCACTGGAACCTAGTACGAGATATTTTTTAGCATTAGCATAATAATACAAAATGTTTGCTCTGATTCTGGCACTTAGATTTCCGTATGCAAAGGGATTGGGTTCTAAATATTTTGAATATTCTTTGTTGATAAAACCAATATCGATTAATTTGTATTCAATACCAAATTTGTCTACAAGTTTGATTGCGTCTTCGGTATCAATTTTAGGCGTAACCTTAGAATCGGGCATTATTAGTGCAAGTAACTTACTTTTGAGGAATTTTGAGCATAAAACTGCAATCACGGCTGAATCTATTCCACCACTTAAACCAAAAACTACTCCAAATGCCTGTCTTTGAGAAATTTCTTCTACAAGAAACGAACCAATTTTATTTTGTATAGTATCATAGTCTTGTTTTTGGATTTCTTCTAAGATTTTTTGATTCAACAATTTTTAAACCGAGTTTACGGAATTAAACTTATCATACATCAATGTATATGCCGTCGCTTTTTGCTTCTACATTGTATGTTTTTAGCTTCACTCCTTTGATATAGTCAAGCAATTCTCCTGTTTTGATGTTATAATGCCAAAAATGTAATGGGCATTCAATAACATCCCCTTCTAACTTTCCAAAAGCAAGCGAACCATCTTGATGAACACATATGGAATCTAGGGCATGCAAGCCATTTTGGTTAAAGATTGCTATGCGCTTTCCATCGACCACAAATTCCTTGCCCTTTCCTAGCGCAACATCATTTTTTTCAGCAACTTTTTTCCATGCCATAAAATTAAAACAAAATTCTGATCAATATTTAGATTGTCATTCTGATACTATTTTATACCCCTAATCTTTGACTCCTCATATGAGTAAAGTAAAGGATCCAAGTCTTGCAGAACAAGGTAAGACTTCATACGAATGGGCCAAAAACCATATGAAAATTTTAACCAATGCTATTAATCGTCTTAAACGATCGCAACCACTGCGAGGTATTAGACTTGGCATTTGTCTACATATTACAAAAGAGACTTCGGTTTTGATTATGGGTGCAAAAGCACTTGGAGCTGAAGTAAGTGCGTGTGGAGCAAACCCACTTTCTACACAAGATGACATTGCAGCTTTTCTTTATGAAAATGGAATTAACATCTATGCGTGGGCAGGTCAAACTCCAGAGGAATATGACTGGTGCATTGAACAAATGCTTAGCCATAAGCCGCAGATTCTAACTGATGATGGTTCTGATTGTCACAGTAAAGTGCATGGTAATTCAAAATTTTCATCATTAAAAATAATGGGTGGTACTGAAGAAACAACTACCGGTGTTATTAGACTAAAAGCTCTGGCAAATCAGAAAAAACTCAGATATCCAGTCATTTCGGTAAATGATGCTTACACAAAACATATGTTTGATAATAGATACGGAACAGGTCAGAGCACAATAGATGGTTACTTGAGATCAATGAACTTACTTTTTGCCGGCAAACGTTTGGTTGTTGCGGGATATGGATGGGTAGGAAGAGGAGTTGCATCAAGAGCAAATGGGTTGGGAGCCAAAGTTTACGTAACAGAGGTAGATCCAGTGCGAGCCTTAGAAGCCCACATGGACGGTTACGAAGTGCTTCCAATGGAAGAAGCAGCAAAGATTGGAGATATTTTTGCCACTGCTACTGGTCAAACGGGAGTAATAAGGAAAGAACACATTTTAAAAATGAAGGAAGGAGCAATACTAGGAAATGTAGGTCACTTTGATGTTGAGGTGGATGCCCACTTTTTACTTAATGAATCCAAATCTGTTAAAGAAGTACGACCCAACCTTGATGAATGTCTATTGAAAAATGGAAAACGTGTTTATCTTATTGGGAAAGGTAGGATTGCAAATTTAGTTGCAGCAGAAGGACATCCTCCAGAGGTAATGGCACAATCATTTTCAAACCAACTTCTTTCTATGATATACATAGCAAAAAATCACAAAAAAATTGGAAAGAAGGTAATAACCGTTCCACATGAGATAGACAAACAAATTGCTGTTGATGCCCTGGAGGCAATGGAAGTAAAAATCGACAAGCCAACACCAGCTCAAATAAAGTATGCCAAGAGCTGGGGATAGCTTAAATTCGCCTCGCACTTTACACACCTAATGAGTAAGAAGGCTATCATTACTAGTGCACTTCCATATGCAAACGGTGAGATTCATCTTGGGCACGTTGCCTCTACCTACTTGCCTGCTGATATTACGACACGATTTCTAAAATTAAAAGGAGTTGAAGCTTATTACATATGTGCCTCAGATGATTATGGTACTCCAATTCTTCTGCAAGCAGAAAAAGAAAAAAAAGATCCTAAAGAATATGTCAAGTTTTGGAACAAACGGGATTATGAGGACTTTATCGCACTTGGAATAAATTTTGATTTTTTTTACAGGACAAGCTCGCCTGAAAATATATTATTTGTTCAAGATGTATTTAAAAAATTACTTGCAAACGGGCACATCTATGAAAAAGAAATAATCCGGTTTTATTGTAAATTCGATAAAAAGTTCTTACCAGATAGGTATGTAATTGGGACATGCCCATATTGTAAAGCAGAAGACCAATATTCTGATCTATGTGAAAAATGCGGTAGAGTTCCAGAAGAGATAGAAAATCCGCGTTGCTCAATATGTAAAAACCCTCCAACTAAAGAAAAAACAAAACACTATTTTTTCAAACTGACAAATTTTGTAAAAGAACTGAATCAATGGCTGGAGGAGGATTCCTATTTACAAAAAGATGTCAAAAAATACGTTCAAAATTGGATTAAAGATGGACTTGCAGACTGGGATATAACACGAGACATACACTGGGGGGTGCCAATTCCACTTTCTGAGGCAGAAGGTAAGGTGTTTTACGGTTGGTTTGATAATCATCTTGCATACATCTCTTCTACCATAAAATTTCTTACCGATAAGGGAATTGATGGCAAACAATTTTGGAATTCTGCCGATATTTACCACTTTATTGGAAAAGACATCGTATATCATCATTATCTGTTTTTACCTGCAATGAGAATTGGAATAAAAAAAGAATTCAAGTTACCAGACTATATCCCAACACGAGGGCACCTGATGCTACAGGCAAAAAAAATATCAAAAAGTAGGAATTGGTATATTGGTCTTAAAGATTTTCTTAGTCTTTATCCAGCTGATTATTTGAGATTTTATTTGACGTTGATTACACCGCATAGTCAAGATGATCTTAATTTTGATTGGGAAGAATTTGCTGCAAGAATAAACTCTGAGCTAATTGGAAATCTTGGCAACTTTGTAAACCGTGCATTAGGTTTTACTCAAAAAAATATTGATGGCACAGTTCCACAAAACGAAGAATTTGATTCTATTGATAACGAAGCTCAAAACAAAATCAAAAACCTAGTAAATGATCTGAGTCCATTGATGGAACAAAACAACCTAGACAAAGCACTCAAAAAAATACTAGAATTTTCTGCTCACTTTAACCAATATTTCCAACAAAAAGAACCATGGAAAGGTGCAAAGGATACAAACAACTGCATTTACCTTTCAGTAAATGCAGTTAGAAGCATTGCAATCGCACTTTTCCCGTTCCTACCAGAATCATCTGAGAAAATATGGGTTCAACTCAATCTTAGTGGTAAAGTTGCCGAACAAAAGTGGGATTCGATGTCAGATTTGTTGATATCTACTAATCATAAGATTGGAACCTCATCACCACTTTTCAAAAAGGTAGAGGCAACAGATATAGTAAAATACAAAGCTAGACTTGGTGCGTAATGGCTTTTCTGGATTGGGTTTCAAGAGATGGTAAGCTACTCTTAACTGCAAGGATAGTTAGAACTTTTTCTTATGGTTTTCTTAGTATTGTTCTTGCAATATATCTAAAATTAATTGGATTTGACGAGATTTTAATTGGAATAGTTTTAACAGCTACGTTAGCAAACAGCGTGATCTTTAATCTAGTTGCAAGTTTTTATGCTGACAAGTTTGGTAGGAAAAAAATTCTAATTATTTATGCAATCTTGATGGCTATCTCGGGTGCAATCTTTCTTTTAACAAATAACTATTTGGCATTGATTGCATCTGCCCTCATTGGGACAATTAACGTTACTGGAACTGAAGTAGGTGCGTTTTTGTCCATAGAACAAGCAATACTTCCACAAACAGTTAACGATGTCAAAAAAAGAAACACAATTTTTGCTGTTTATAACATGGTTGGCACTTTTGCAATGTCTGCAGGCGTGTTACTTTCTGGATTGCCTCAGTTAATACAAAAACTATACGGATTAAACCAAGTAGAATCAATTAGATTCCTTTTTCTCTTTTATAGTATATGTGCTGTTATAGTAATAGGAATCTACCTTTTCCTTTCTAGGAAAATAGAACTTGAAGTAAAAAATACAAAAATTACATCAATTCGTACCATGTCTAAAAAATCAAAGGGAATTATCGCTAAATTATCATCTCTTTTTGCTGTAGATTCCTTTGCAGGAGGATTTGTGATTCAAAGTCTAGTCTCGTTTTGGTTTTTTTCAAAATTTGGTGCAGACCTAACAACCTTGTCATACATTTTCTCTATTGCTGGTGTCCTTACGGCATTTTCATTTCTAATGGCAACAAAAATTGCATACAAGATTGGTCTGATAAATACAATGGTTTTTACTCATATTCCATCCAATGTCTTGCTTGTACTGCTGGCATTTGCTCCTACATTTCCAATAGCCATTGGGATATATCTTGCAAGAATGAGTCTCTCACAGATGGATGTTCCAACTAGACAATCATACATTGTAGCTGTAGTTAACGAAGATGAAAGGATAGCAGCTGCTGGTATCACTAATACATCAAGAAACATAGCGCAGGCAGTTAGTCCGTCTCTTGCAGGTGTAATTATCCAATCCTTGTCATTATCAGCACCATTTATCGTAGGTGGGCTACTGAAAATTGTATACGATATAGGTGTTTATGTAAATTTTAGAAAAATAAAACCTCCAGAAGAAAAATAGATGCTACTTCTCTAACTTACTTATTTTTTCTATGAATGCAAGAATTCCTGTGTAATCAAGTTCGCCAAGGCCAGCTATAACCGCATTTTGATAAATCTCATTTGCTAATGTTGCCATGGGCAAAGATGTATCAAGCTCCTTTGCTGTATTGTTTATTGTATCCAGATCCTTTTTCATCATTTTCAAAGTAAAGCTAGGATCAAAGTTTCCGTTTATCATCTTGGGACCTTTTAATACACTCATGCCAGTTTTGAAATATGTTGAGTTTAGAATTTCTAGAAACGACTTGGGTTCAAGTCCTGCTCTCCTTGCTAGTGTAATTCCCTCAGACAAGGCCAAAGCTAGTAATGATATCTGCAAATTCAAAGCAAGTTTCATTGCATGCCCTGAACCATTTTCTCCCAAATAGAATGCCTTGTTTCCTATGTGATCAAAAACATTTTTGTATTTATCATAAATTTCCTTTTTTCCTCCCACCATGATCACAAGCTCACCTTTTTCTGCAAGATTTGGGCCGCCCATTACGGGAATATCAATTACTGGTATTCCATTTTCTAAAAATTTTTTTGCTATTTTTTTTGAAGAAATTGGATTTATAGTACTCATGTCAGCAACTGTTAATCCTGGATGTTTTCCATATATGATGCCGTTTCTATCAAATGAGACCGATTCTACTGCCTCAGCATCTTTTACAATGGTTATGACAAGATCACAATCTTGCGCTAGATCTTTAGGCGTTTCTGCAACAATTGCACCGAGGTTTTTTAGGGATTCTGTTTTGCCTTTAGTTCTATTGTAAACAATTACTTTGTGACTCATATTAAGTAGTCTAATAGCAACAGCTTTTCCAAGAAAACCGGTCCCAATAATTCCTATGTTCAACAACTCATCATCTCTTATGATACTATTTTTTCTTATTGGAATGAGCTAAGATGTTAAAGCTTTGAATCTTTGATCTCCACGTAAATTCTCAAAATCAAGGTCAGTTGAGGCTTTTATCCCATATTTTGAATCTATCATAATCGCTTGTTCTAAAAGGTTCAGAGCCTCTTCGGGCTTTCCCTGAAGTGACTTACTACAAGATTTGTGGTAAAGCGCATTAGCATTCTGAGGATCTTTTTCTAGAATTTTATCGTAATATGATATTGCGTGTTCATATTTTTTTAGATAGTGGAGCGCTAGACCTTTGTTGATTAAGACTATTTGATGGTCAGGATGAATTTTTAAAACTTTGTCATAGCATGAAATGGCATCATTGTATTTTCCAAGTTTTCCTAGTGCATTCCCTTTGTGTACTAACGCATTCGTATGTTCTGGTTCTACCAATAGTACTTTGTCAAAATAAAGTATGGCATCACGCGTATTTCCACGTTTGGCATGTGATAATCCTATATTGTAGAAATTTTCCAAATGTATATCCTCATCAGACGGAAATGTGATCTTTTCAGGCATGATATTGTCCCCCATTTCTATTTGATAAACTCTATTTCTTGGTAATCTTTTAGAATATACGGAATTTGATATTAAAGACCTCATCAAAGTCGGTGGTGTGTGAAAAAACTAAGATCATGTCCTATCTGTCCTGTCTGTGGTTCAAAAAAATTTGATCGATTAAAGGCAAGAGGTACTATTGTAAGATGCGTAAAATGTGGTAAGAAATTAACAATCTGATCTTTTTCGCGATCAGTTTACTAACTATATAGTTCGTGTACGATATATTGATCAGCTATTTAACTATGTAAATTAGCAAAAAGCTATGCCACAATGGATGTCTTGGTTAAAATCTAATGAGAAAGTAATTCTTGCAATCCTAAACAATTTAGCATGTAAGGCAGAAGAAGTCTCAAAATTGCTTATTGACCTGTTTTCTGATTTTGATAAATTAAATGAGATTCAGGCAAAGATAAAAAAGCTAGAAAGAGAGGCTGACGCAGACACTCATTCTGTCTTTGAAGAATTAAACAAAACCTTCATCACTCCATTAGATAGAGAGGATATATCAAGAATAGCATCCAAAACAGATGATATTGTCGATTATATCGAAGGAATATCTGGGCGAATTGTTACTTTTAAAATAAAATCTCCTCCGCCATACATGCTTGAGATTGCAAAGGAACTGTATGTCGCAACAAAAGAAATTAACTATATGATTACGAGTTTACACAATGTGAAAGCAGACAAATCTATAATTGAACATTGTAGAAAAATAAATGAATCTGAACATAGGGTAGACGATATTTACAGAAAAGCAGTGGGGGAATTATTAGAAACAACTGACGTGATTACAATAATCAAACTGAAAGATATCTACGAGGCTTTGGAAACTGCATCGGATAGATGTCTTGATGTTGCAGACTCGATTGAAGACATTGTTCTGAAATATACTTAGGTATTGTTATGATTGCACTAGCCATTGGAGCGATAATAGCATCACTAGTTTTTGATTTTTTAAACGGGTTTCACGATGCTGCAAATTCTATTGCTACTGTGGTAGGAACAAGAGTCATGCGTCCACTTCAAGCAGTTGCTTTGGCCGCTGTAGCAAACTTTGCAGGTCCTTTTCTTTTTGGTGTTGCAGTAGCAACTACTATAGGGAAAGGGATTATCGATCCGAATTTTGTTACACTAAATATTATAATTGGTGCTCTTGCAGGCGCAATCATTTGGGATATCATAACATGGTTATTGGGACTTCCAACATCAAGTAGTCATGCATTGGTTGGAGGAATAATAGGTGCGGGAATCGCTGGAGCTGGGACACAAGCAATAATTTTTGGAGGATTGCAAAAAGTTGTTACAGGTATAGTGATTTCTCCAGTAGTAGGACTAGTTGTTGCATTTTTGTTAGCAACTTTGCTGATTACTGTATTTGCAAAAAGAAACCCGTCATCGGTAAATTCTGTATTTGGAAGATTACAACTTGTCTCGTCAACCTACTTTTCATTAACGCATGGTGCAAATGATGGACAAAAGACAATGGGAATAATTGCCCTAATTTTACTAACTCAAGGCGTGATTACAAAATTTGAAGTCCCATACTATGTTATTATAATGGCAGCTATAGCAATCAGCGTTGGTACTTTTTTTGGTGGTTGGAGAATTGTAAAAACAATGGCAGTAAAGATTACTCAGTTAAAACCATACCAAGGCTTTGCAGCAGAGACGGGCGGTGCAACAATTCTTGCAATTTTAGCTTGGCTTGGTATTCCAGCAAGCACAACTCATGCAATCTCTGGTGCAATAATGGGAGTAGGTGCAGTAAAACGAGTATCAGCAGTACGATGGGGCATTGGAAAAAGAATCGTTTGGGCATGGATTATTACAATACCTGCAAGTGCAGCAATAGCAGCTGTTATCACTTTAATCATTAAAACCATGTAATTTGTACAAACCCAATTTGTACGATTATATTTGCAATAAATTAACCGTCAGGAAATGGCAAAAACTTGGAAAGACTCTGATGTGAGCTTAGATCCAATAAAGAATCAAACCATTGCAGTAATTGGATATGGTATTCAGGGACATGCACAGGCAAACAACCTGAAAGATTCTGGTCTAAATGTTATAGTTGGATTACAAGAAGGCGGTTCAAGCTGGAAAAAGGCAAAAGATGACGGTCATGAAGTACTCTCAATTCCAAAAGCATGTGAAAAGGCAGACATTGTACATGTCTTGATTCCAGACATGATTCAAGCCAAAGTCTTTCGAGAACAAATTGAACCAAATCTGAATGTAGGAAATGCATTGTCATTCTCACACGGTGCGGCAATTCACTGGGAGTGGATTAAGGCACCAGGCGATGTTGATATAATCATGGTTGCACCAAAAGGTCCTGGCTCCAAAGTAAGAGAGACCTATCTTGAAGGATTTGGTACCCCGTCAATAGTTGCAGTTTATCAAGATTATACTAAAATGGCTTGGGACAGAACTCTGGCCTTGGCAAAAGGAATTGGAAGTACAAAAGCAGGAGTAATAGAAACAACATTCCAAGAAGAGGTAGAGACAGACTGGTTTGGCGAACAAGCAGATCTTTGTGGAGGTTGTGCATCGATGATAATGAATGCATTTGAAACTTTGGTTGAAGCAGGTTACCAACCAGAAATTGTATACTTTGAAGTTCTACATGAACTGAAGCTAATTGTCGATCTTATCCAAAGATATGGAATTAACGGCATGTGGCGAAGAGTGAGTGAGACTGCAAGATATGGTGGTTTGACAAGAGGACCGATGGTTATGAACAAGGATGTAAAAGAAAACATGAAAAAAATTCTCAAAACGATTCAAGATGGAACATTTAATCAAGAATGGATAAGTGATTACCAGAAAAATGGCAAAAATGCATTTGACAGATACATGAAGCAAATAGAGGCACATCAAATAGAACAAGTGGGCAAGAAAATGCGTCTGATGATGTGGCCTGACTCAAAAGAATAACTAAATTTTTCTTTGCTTTGCAACACCAGAATGGATGTAATCTATTACTGTAGAAAGTGGTGTCCCCGGTCCAAAGTTTCCCAAAACCCCAGCTTTCTCAAGCTCTGGCTTGTCATCTTCTGGTATGACTCCGCCACCAATTACAAGAACATCTTTGATTCCTTTTTCTTTTAGTGCTTTGGCTACTCTTGGAAATAAGGTAAGATGTGCACCGTTTAGAAGGCTAAGGGCAACTACATCTACATCTTCGTCTTCAACAATCTTTGCAATTCTTTCTGGCGTGGCAAAAAGACCAGAGTAAATTACTTCCATTCCTGCGTCTCTGAAGGCACGACACAAAACTAACGCTCCCCTATCATGACCATCAAGCCCTAGTTTAGCAACAAGAATTCTAATTCTTCTAGTAGCTGCCTTTTGTGCCATAATTTTGAGGGCGCATCTGGGTTTTAAAATCTTTATTTAAGAAAAATATACTCAAATACTTTCAGAAATATACAGTTACCATTATCATATTTTTAGTTTGAAACAAGAAGATTTTATTGTGGTTACAACCCGTAAACAGTTCTATATGGATATCATCTCAGAATTAAAACATGGTAAGCATAGAGCCATAGCCAGAGCTATCTCAATTATTGAAAATAATGACAAAGCTGCAAAAGCATTAATAAAAAAAATTTTCAAAAACTCTGGAAGATCTATTACAATTGGAATAACAGGCCCCGCGGGCGCAGGAAAAAGTACTCTGGTAGACAAGACTGCGCTTGAACTAAAAAGACATGGTTACAAAACTGCAGTACTTGCAATAGATCCAACAAGCCACATCACAGGCGGTGCAATACTTGGTGATAGAGTCAGGATGGCCGACTCTACTGATTCTGGAACTTATATCAGAAGTATGGCATCAAGGGGCGCAACTGGAGCTATCTCATCATCATTAAGAAACAGCATTAGGGTGCTTGAATATGCTGGATTTAATGTAATAATAATCGAAAGTGCTGGTGCAGGCCAAACCGAAGTTGATATTTCAAAAATCGTAGATATTACAGTTGTCGTGTTTAATCCAAATACTGGTGACAGTATTCAGACAATAAAGGCGGGATTGACTGAAATTGGCGACATTTATCTGATAAACAAAAGTGACTTGGCAGGAGCGGATCAGTTGTTTAATACAGTTCGAGATTTTATTGGCATGACAGAAAAAAACCCTGCCATATTGATGACATCGGCTAAATCAAACAAAGGAATATCGGAATTTACAAAAAAACTAGGAGAACTCATCATAACAAAGAAAAAGACAAAAAAAATGCAGGAACAGTCAAGACTTGAAACTGAATTGAGAGATATTGTTTTAAATAATGTCAAAAATAAAGTGAACACGATGCTTGATTCAAGTAGCACTTATACTAAATACCTGAAAAAAGTACGATCAAAGATACTAGACCCATACGAAGCCGCTGACAAAATTTCAAAACTTTTCAAGTGATTCTATGAAACAAAAGTCTAATCCATCAAAGAAAATAAAAACAGATTCCAACATTCCTGTACAGCGTGTTTATGATTCTAAAATAAAACCAAGAAGCAAGAACGAACAACCAGGCAAATTTCCATACACAAGAGGGATTCACCAAGGAATGTATCGTGATAGGCTGTGGACAATGAGACAGTATACTGGCTTTGGAACTGCGGCCCAGACTAATCAAAGATTCAAGTATTTACTTGAACGAGGACAGACTGGGCTTAGCATGGCCTTTGATCTTCCTACTCAAATCGGTTACGATGCAGATGATCCACATGCAGAAGGCGAAGTTGGGAAAGTTGGCGTTTCTATAACGTCACTTAAAGATATGATGACCTGCTTTAGTGGGATTCCACTTGATAAGGTCAGCACATCGATGACAATTAACGCAACAGCCTCCACCTTGCTCTCATTATATATTGCCACAGGAGAATCGCAAGGTGTTGCAAGTTCTGCCTTGAGAGGTACAACTCAAAATGATATTCTTAAAGAATACATTGCAAGAAACACCTACATCTATCCTCCAAGACCATCGATGAGATTGATTGGTGACATGATAGAATATTGTTCAAAAAAAGTTCAACAGTGGTATCCAATTTCAATTTCAGGTTATCACATGAGAGAAGCAGGGTGTAACGCAGTACAAGAAGTTGCATTTACAATTGCAAATGGTATTGAATACATTGAGACTTGTATTGAGCGAGGATTAAAAATTGATGATTTTTCACCAAGATTGTCGTTCTTTTTCTGTTGTACAAATGAGTTTCTTGAAGAAGTAGCTAAGTTTAGAGTTGCAAGAAGAATTTATGCAAAGATACTCAAGGAAAGATTCCATGCCCGTGATCCAAAATCGTTGCATTTACGATTTCACGTGCAAACAAGTGGTGAATCACTAACTGCACAACAACCTGATAATAATATCGTGCGTGTTGCAATCCAGTCGATGGCGGCAGTACTTGGGGGCGCACAATCATTGCACACTAATTCAAAAGACGAGGCTCTTGCGCTTCCTACTGAGGCGGCTGTCAAAATAGCACTACGAACTCAACAAATTGTTGCTCATGAAAGTGGAATTACAAAGACCATTGATCCACTTGCTGGCTCTTATTATGTAGAATATCTTACAGACAAAATTGAAGATGAGGTAAACAAGTATTTGAAAAAAATTGATAAGATGGGAGGTTCGCTTGCCGGAATAGAAAGAGGATTCTTTCAATCAGAAATTAGACAAAATGCATACCGCTTAAAGCAGGAAATTGACAAAGGGGAGAGAATCATTGTCGGTGTGAACAAATTTACAGACACGGTCGAAGCAAAACAAGAACTACTAAAAATTGATAATAGCATTGAAGTAAAACAGACCCAAACTCTCAAAGAATTAAGAAGCACTAGAGATAACAAAAAAGTAGAAGATCTTCTTTCTAAGATGAAAAGCGCTTCTGAAAAAGAGGAAAACCTGATGCCCCACATAATAAACGCTGTAAAAAGTTACGCGACCCTTGGAGAGATAAGTAATACCTTTAGAGAAGTTTTTGGAATCTATCAACCAAAGGAAACATTCTAAAATGAAAATAGATCATGTTGCAATTGCAGTAAACAACGTAGATGAAGCAGCAAAAGAATATCAAAAAGCATTTGGGATAAAAGATGTAGAGTTTGAAACCATTGAAACAGAAGGTGTTAGAGTTGCAATTTTACATCTGAAAGATTCTCGAATTGAACTCATGGAACCTACGCGAGATGACAGTCCAATTAAGAAATTTCTCTCAAGTAAAGGAGAAGGGTTACATCACATCGCACTTGAAACAGATAGTATTGAAGGCGAAGTAACTAGGATGAAAGGATGTGGAGTAAGATTTCTTGGAGAAATAAGACCAGGTTCAAGAGGTACCAAAGTTACTTTTATCCATCCAAAATCGCTGCATGGTGTTTTAGCTGAGCTTTGCTCTCATCCTAAATAATTTCAAAAATTATTCCATCATTTTCAAAGTATCAGAGGCAGTAATTATTCCCATTATTTTACTGTTCTTTGATACTAGGATACATTTTGAGAATCTGATTAGGGTTACTAGGGTTTTCGCGGGCACGTTGTATTCAACTATTGGGGGTCTTGGCTCCATGACTTCGGAAAGTTTGATCTTCTTTCGCTGAGTTTCGTCACTATCAAGCAAATGTTTGACAAGGCCGTCCTCTGTTATCAAACCAACTACGTCAGGGCCATCAAAAACAGGTATCTGACTAATTGAAAATTCCTGCATCTTTTTTATTGCATCATGTAATGTATCAGTTGTTTTTAACTTTGTAATGTCTTTACTGCAAATATCTCCTGCCTTCATCGAAGATTGGCTTTCAAGCGACCATAATATTTCGAATATCTTTCTTGCAGTAGAATAGCTGGGCTGGCACCTTCCTGACTCTATTTGATTAATCATTGAGGTGCTAACTCCGGTAAGGGAAGCTAGTTTTTGCTGGGTAAGGCCAATCTTTAGTCTAGCTGGTTTTATGGAATCGAGTCTAGGAAGCATACAATAATAATCTAAGATTGATATTTCAGCTTTCTTCAATCCTTAATAGTTTCATAAACGAAATTTAGTCGTGTTAAGGGGCATTACAATTGCAGTAATTCTTGGCACTGCAGCAGTGGGCATATTTTATCTTGGCGGTCCCTTGATTTCACCAAAAACTATTAGTGATCCATTACAACAAGCACTAAATCAAATTCAAACTGGCTTGACATATGACAAGTTTGTAAACATGGTTAGCTCACAAAGAGATGCACTTGTACAGAAAATGCCGCAACAAACAATTGATCTTATAATGAATGAGGCACAAAAGATTCCAACTAGAGTTTCTGAGACCATGCAAGACATGATTTCAAAAATATCTTCAACTTCACAAGCTGTAATATTTTCAAAACAAGGGCAATTTGAAGGACTAAAAGGATATAATGCAACAGGCAAGGCCGAAATAATCTCTGTTGGAAAAATTGCTTTTCTTAGGTTTGAAAATTTTCAAGTAACAAACGGTCCTGGTTTGCATGTCTACATGACTACTAGTGACGGTGATGTTACTAATGGAATTGATTTGGGTAAGCTAAAAGGCAATATTGGTGATCAGAACTATGCTCTAAACGGGGTAGATACAAAAATTTACAATGTTGTGATAATCTACAGTCAACCATTCCATGTTTATTTTGCAGAAGCAAAACTGTCATAACGTTTTATCTGCGTCTTGGTTTCTTTGTTTTTGATTTAAACTTTTTTTCTGATTTTTCTAAAAGTGCAGCTTGTGCTGCAGCAAGGATTGCAATTGGAATTCTATGCGAAGACGTGCTAACATAGCTAAGTCTAGCTTTGTGACAAAATTTAACCGAGTTTGGGTCTCCACCATGCTCACCGCATATTCCAATCTCAAGGTTTGGTTTGACACTTCTTCCCCTTGCTATGGCAATTTGCATCAAGCTTCCTACTCCGTTTACATCAAGTGATTGGAAGGGATTTTCTGTTAGGATTTCTTTTTCAAGATATTCTGGAAGGAATTTGCTTTCTGCATCTTCTCTGCTGAAACTGAAAACGGCTTGGGTCAAGTCGTTTGTGCCAAAACTAAAGAATTCTGTAACTTTTGCAATCTCATCTGCGGTAAGACATGCTCTGACAACTTCAAGCATTGTTCCAAAGTTTATTTTTAATTTTAGTCCATATTTTGATTCAACACTGGATTTTATCTTATCATAAATCTTCTTGATATTGTTCAATTCTGTTACATTTCCAACCTGAGGTATCATTATCTGAGCATGGGCGTCTACTTTTTCTTTTGACAGCTCAGCTGCAGCTTCACAAATTGCTCTAATCTGCATCTCATAAATTTCAGGAAATGTTATTCCAACTCTTACACCGCGGTGTCCCATCATGGGGTTGATCTCAGCAAGCTCTCTTGCACGCTCTAGAATTTTTTTTGTCGAATCAATTTCATTAGAGTCGTTTTGTTTTTCAAGTGAATGTACTTTGTTTATCAATTCTTCGATATTTGGAAGAAATTCATGAAGCGGAGGATCAAGAAGACGTATTGTAACATGATGCCCTTTCATCACTTTTAGAATTTCCTTAAAATCACTTTTTTGCAGAACCATTAATTTTTCTAAAACTGCTTTTCTTTCTCCGACTGTTCGTGTCATTATCATTTCTACAAAAAGGCCAAGTCTATCACGAGCATTAAACATCCTTTCTGTTCTACAAAGACCTATTCCCTTTGCGCCATACTCTCTAGCAAGCTTGGCAGATTCTGGGGTGTCTGCATTTGCTCTAATCCCTAATCTCTTTGTCTTTTCTGCCCAACTTAATATGGTTCTAAAATCATCCGTAATTTTTGGTTCTACTGTTGGCACTTCACCCAGAAAGACTTGACCATCGCTACCATCTATTGTGATTACTTCACCTTCAAAGACTGTTTTGGTGTCAACTAGGAATTTTTTTGAAGCATAATCTATTTTCATGTCAGAGCATCCAACGATGCAAGGCTTGCCCATTCCTCGTGCAACTACAGCTGCATGAGATGTCTTTCCACCCCTGCTAGTAAGGATTCCAACTGATGCAAAAAATGCTGGAACATCCTCTGGTTTTGTCTCTTCTCGCACCAGTATTACCTTAACCCCATCTTCACCCATCTTTGCTGCTTTTTTTACATCAAAAACTACTACACCTGTAGCTGCACCTGGTGAAGCTGCAATTCCTTTTACTATTGACGGATGATTTTTTGCAGCATCCGTATCAATAGTCTTATGTAAAAGCTGGTCTAATTGCTCTGGTTGTAATCTAAGTAACGCTCTGTCTTTTGAAATCAGCTTTTCTTTTACCATGTCGACAGACGTCTTAATCATTCCCACGGCATTCATTTTTGCAGAACGTGTCTGCAACATGTAGAACTTGCCTTGCTCAACAGTAAACTCTATGTCTTGCGGTTCCTTGTAGTGCTTCTCTAGTTTCTCACAAGTTTTCATAAGCTGAGCATACGTCTTTGGTAATTCTTTTGCTAAATTATCAATTGGCTGCGGTGTTCGTATTCCAGCTACTACGTCTTCGCCTTGAGCATTTATTAGGTATTCTCCAAAGACCTTGTTTGTTCCATCACCGGGATTTCTTGTAAATACAACTCCGGTGGTGCTGTCATTTCCCATGTTGCCAAAAACCATGGTTACTACACTTACTGCTGTTCCGTTTGCAATATCCTTTGTAATCTTATATTTTTCTCTGTAAACTACGGCTCGCTCTCCCATCCAGCTTCTAAAGACTGCTTCAATCGCTAGTTCCAACTGGTTGTAGGGATCCTCTGGAAATGGCTTTCCAAGATGATTTTCGCATATTGCCTTGTACTCTGAGACTATTTGTTTGAGGGATTCTTCGTTAAGGTCACTGTCTACTTGAACAGTTTGAGCGTGTTTTGCCTTCTCTAGAACTTGAACAAATTTTTTATCATCAATTCCAAAAACCACCTTCCCAAAAAGTTGAAGGAATCTCCGATAAGAATCCAAAGCAAATCGTGGGTTGTTGCTTTTTTTTGCAAGGCCGATAACTGTTTTATCATTTAATCCCAAGTTTAGAATGGTGTCCATCATTCCCGGCATCGAGATAGCTGCGCCTGATCTTACTGATACTAAAAGTGGATTCTCAATAGAACCAAATTTTTTACCTGCCTTCCTTTCTATTTTTGCGATATTCTTTTTGACTTCGCTCATTAGATTGCGCGGTAATTTTTTGCCATTAGCATAATACATGTTGCAAACTTCGGTTGTAATTGTAAAACCGGGAGGCACTAGTAGGCCAAGCTTTGTCATCTCAGCAAGGCCGGCACCTTTTCCACCAAACAATTTTTTGTTACTGCCGTCTCCTTCATTGAAAAAATAAACTGATTTCATACTTAGCACTTCGTAATTTAATTACATGGCATAATAAAGGATGCCATATTTTAAAGCAAACGAGTTTATCGGCAGAGAGTAAAAATGCAAAACCTCCCTTTACTCAGTAAAAAGGCGTCATAACTAGAATTATGATTCGTTATGATTTGTTGGAGAATGTATGAGATAACAAGTTTGTACCAAATTAGAACATACTCATCGTATTAGTCTTCAAATCGAATCACAAAATATGGAAATTAAGGAGCTAAGAAACAAAATTTTGGAAACAGGTGATGTAACAAGTTGTGCAGTAATGATTATAGAAAAAAAAGGTGACATTATAGAATATGTTATAACTGATCCAACAAAAACCATAGTCACGCTTACCGACTTGACAGAAATTGCATCAATAATTGCTCTACGATATGGCATTATAGGTTATGATAAAATGTCAGGTGGTCTTAAAATGACGATGGATATATTCAGAGACCACATAACCGTATCTACTGCAATAGGGGAAAACATTTTGGTTACAATAGTGCCAAATATTGTCAATATGAATATAATCCAAGTTATACAAGATGTCAAAAACATTTTGACTGTAGAACTTGGAAAGAATTAGGCTTGCTAATTACTTTCTGTAATTTGTCCCTATGATATTACAAAAATAGAACCAACTTCTCGTAAAGATTGGATTGGCGGTCTGATTAGTAATCATCACAATCTTTTTTATGCAACAAAGTCTGGAAAATCTGGTGCTTTCATCATAGCCAACTAAATTGAATGAAGGCAATGATGTCATAAAAAGAGCATGGATAAGTTTAGCAATAGAATCGGCATTAATTGAAATCAGTAATATTGCCTTAGAAAAAGTTACTAGAAATCTACCTGAAAAATACGATTGTTATATACCTGATTGTTATGATCATCCACAATATCTAAAGTAGATGAAAAAAGTTCCGACGAAAAAATATTTGAAGAAATTAAATTACGAAAAACAAAATGAGTAACTGATTTCATAATACGCACCTTGTTTCGTTTGGGTTATCAACCTTTCTTGTTTTTTGAAATAGCTAAAGCAAAATCTTCTATGATACCGTTCCAGTTTTTCGCTTTGACAATGCCACTTGCTACTAGGATTCCTTTTGCTCCAAGTTGTATAGCTCTTGCAACATCGTCTCCTGAGACTATTCCTGCTCCGCACAGGAGTTTTGTAGAGTTTTTTGCTTCTTTTACTACCATGACTGATTTTGTAATTGCTTCAGGCTTTTCTTTTGAGACGGCTTTACCAGTTCCTATTAGTTCAGGCGGTTCTATTGCGATGTAATCTGGATTTAGTTTAGCATACTTTTTGGCCTCATTTACGTCCTTGACACAAACTACTGAAATCATGTTTAGTTTTTTGAGTCTAGAAATCAATTCTATGATTTCATTTTCAGAAATTCTATGTTCGCTGTGATTGATTAGTGAACCGCTGATCCTTGATTTTTTGAGAATTTCGGGCACCATAAATCCTGTAGTACTGCCTATATTTGCGGTATCAAGATGTTGAGCTAAAACGGGGATGGAATACTTGGCAATTTCTGACAGTAGATGTTGTGGAGGTGCAACGGCTATTTTGATTTTATATTTTTTTGAAATCTTTTCTGCTATCTTGGTTAGTTTTACAGCGTTTGAACCTGATATCTCGTCATAGTTTTTGAAATTTATAATAAACAAACTATTCAGATTTGTGTAGAGCCTAGATATATAGATTGAATGGTAAACATACGAAAAATTGAATTAAAGATTAATCTACTTTTTAATTCCAAGCGTTCTATTTTTGAGACGTAGATATGTGTTGTGACACTTGCGGCATCTTGTGGCTGCAATTGGATTTTTTGCACCACATTTAAAACAGACCTTAAAATAAAGCCTTGCTCTTTGCGCAAGTTGTTTTTTAAATGGGTCTGTTATTGGCATTTTATCTTCCTACTCTGTAACACTATTTGATTCTACCCTTTATGTCAAGCTTTCCAGCTAGGAGCATCGGTATTTCGGTCGGTCTTTTTGCTACAGGTACATTTGCTTTAGCATACATTGCGACTTTGGATTCTGCCGAACCATAAGTTCCATAAATTATTGCACCTGCATGACCCATTCTTTTTTCCTTTGGGGCTGCTCTTCCAGCTATGTATGCTACTACTGGTTTGTCAAACTTTGTATCGATAATGTGCTGTGCTAGCATTTCTTCAGCATCGCCGCCAATTTCTCCAACCACTACTACACCATCTATGTTTGCTCCATTTCTGATTCTCTCAAATGCCTCAATTACTGGCGTTCCGTTAATTGGGTCGCCTCCAATTCCAAGGCATATGCTTTGTCCAAAATTTGCAAGTGATAGATTGTGTGAAACCTCATACATCAAAGTTCCACTTCTTGAAAGTACAGCAATCCTGCCTGGTTTGAAAGGAGAGGCAGGCATAATTCCGATTTTAATAACTCCAGGAATTATAATTCCAGGTGTATTTGGCCCTATGACTATGGCATCCTTCTTCTTGGCAAGCTCAATCGTTTTCATGGAGTCTCTTACTGGAACATGTTCTGGAATGGCAATAAGCAGTTTAATGCCAGCTTCTAATGCTTCAACCGCCGCGTCCAAAAAGAATTTTGCTGGAACAAACACGACTGAAATTTTAGATCCTGTTACGGCAACTGTATCTTTTACTGAATTGTAAATTGGAACTCCTTCGAACTTTTGACCACCTTTACCTGGTGTTACTCCTGCTACGATATTCGTTCCATATGCAAGCATTTGTTGTGTGTGGAAGGAACCAAATTTACCAGTAATGCCTTGGATAATTACTGGTTTTTTCTTGTAATCCTTGTCGCCTTCTTTACCTATTAAAATTTCAAAAAGATCAACCATTTTTGTTTACCTCAATTACTGCGGCATTTATCGCTTCTTCAACAGTATCAAAAAGTTTTGTTCTAGAACCTTTCAGCATTTCTTTTGACCTGTCAGCCTCAGCACCTGACATTCTTGCAAAAACTGGAACATCTAAAATTTTATTTTCATATGCTTTGATAAATGCAGTTGCGACTGTTGTAGTTTTTACGATGCCTCCATAAAGATTTACCAAAATCCCTTTGACTTTTTTCATCCTGCTTATCAGAGTGAGTGCTTCGTAAACGGTATCGGTTGTTGCACCGCCTCCCACATCTAAAAAGCAAGCTGGTTTTCCGCCATTATCTGCTAACATGTCTAATGATGACATTACTAACCCTGCTCCGTTTCCTACTACTGCAATGTTCCCGTCAAGTTCAACTAGCGAAAAACCGCTCTTTTCGGCACGCTCTTCAAGCTCTGAGACTTCTTGAAATTTGTGTAATTCATCATGTCTAAACATGGCATTATCATCAATTATGACCTTACCATCAAGCGCAACAAGAGAGCCATCACCTAACATAGCAAGGGGATTTATCTCTGCCAGCTCTGCTTCCTTTTCTGTAGTAATTTTAGATAATTTCTGAAGTATGTTTACAAAATCTGTTGCGCTTTTATCTTTTAGATCCATTGATTTTGCTACATCTTCTGCAGTTTTTGAATCTACATCTCCTAGACCTACTTCCTTAATAATTTGATTTTTTACTGACTCTATTTCTACACCTCCTTCGGCTGATGCAATTATGGTGTAGCACCTTTTTCCTCTGTTTAAAAATAATGAAAGATAAAGCTCCTTTTTGATCTCGGCCATTTTCTCAAGGAGTATTGCTTTTGTTTTTTCCCCTTTGACAACTTTTTGCATGATTTCTGGATATTTTAGTTCAAACTCATCTGCATTTTGACATTTTTGTATTGCTCCAGCTTTACCTCTACCACCAACTGCCATCTGAGCTTTGATTACAAATGGAAAGCCAAGTGCGGCTGCATCCTTTCTTCCCTGTTCAATATTAGTTGATGTTAATCCTTTTGGAATGGGAATGCTGTATTCAGCAAACAATGATTTTGCTTGATATTCTAACAATCGCATGCAAACTTTTCATTTTTATGGTCTTTATAATCTGTTGGTTACTTTAGCTGGTCGTCAAGAAAATCAATACACTGTAGTAAGAGATCTCTGCTCTTTTGCATTAACCATTCTGGGAACTGGTCTATTGGGAAAACCAATTGTTGTTGAAAGCTTGGTACTATTCCACCACCCGATGTTATGACTTGGATAATTACATATCCTTCGGTTAATGTGCCAACTGTCTCTTGGTATGATTCTTCTTCCTCTTCCATTATGTTTCTATAAAGTACAATCGGAGTTTTAGTTTTGGCAACATGCATTGATCCTTTTTTGAGAAGCTCAGCAAAATGGTATAAGAGCCACCCATCCAGTGTTGTTTGCTTTGCCATGCCTAAATATACAAGTTTAATTATTTAATTGGCTCGAATTACCAAAAACTCACTCTTACTCTACAGAAATACGTATCTTTTGCCCGTCAATGTCGTCTTCTTTGTAGGCCTTGGCCTTGTCTGAAAAATCAACTCGTTTTACTCTAACCAGAAATACAAGCTCTTGCTGTTTTTCTTTTACCATTTCAAGTGATTCTTCGTCTAGATCTAAAACATATGCTGTCTCTAAGACGTCTGTCGGATTGTAACCTCGTTCTTTCCTTAACACCTGTAACCTTCTTGCAATGTCTCTTACCATCCCACGTGCCATCATCTCTTTGTTTCTTGCGGTAGATATGAAGACAATAAGTGATTCATGACGTGCCATAGCATATTGGTTTTGTTCTGTAAAACCAATTACAAAATCTTCCTTATCAAGTACTATCTTATTTTTATCAAGAACAAAAGAATAGGAACCATTTTTCAATAGTTCATCTACGATTTGGCGAGGGTTAGTATTTTCAAACTTTGATAATAGATTGCCCATGTCTTGTTTTGCTTTCGGCCCAATCTTTTTTCGGTCTAATTCTATTTTTGGTGTTATCGGAAGATTAGATTTTAATAAATTTGCAACAAGATCAAGGCCTTCACTTTTTACTAATTCGACTATTTTGTACTTTTCAACGTTTAGCTGTGAAAGTAGTAGATTAGAAAGTGATTCAAGCTTTTTTTGCTGTGAGGGTTCTACACAAATTATTGCCTCATTTAATGGCCATCGTCGTTTCAGCTTACCTTTCATTCTTGCAGCTGCAGAAATTGAAACAACTTCTTTTAGCAAATCAAATGATTCTTCTATAGTATCATCTATGAAAGATTTTTGTGGTACCGGCCAGTTTTCTAAGAGAATGCTTTTCTTTTCGCCAAACAATGTTGCATAAAGATACTCTGTTGTAAATGGGCAAATAGGATGCAACAAAACATCAAACGTTTTGAGAATCTCTGACAGAGTTGTGTATATTGCAAGCCTTCTTTCACGCTGAGTTTCATCTTCGGTCCAAAGTTCCTCTCTTGTAATTGGTATGTACACTTGGCTTACAGAATTTATGATAAAATCATCCAACGCCTTTGCTGCTTCATGAAATCTGCACTTGTCTTGTGTATCTTTAACTTTGGATATGAGTTTTTGAAGCTTTGATAAAATCCAAACCTCAGGTGATTTTAGAAGATTTTTATTTTTTGCCCATTCTATGGTGTGGGATTTATCAAACTTGTCGTATTCGCTATTTTGTTTGAAATAAATGTGCAGATGGTACAACGTACTTAGAATTTGGTAAGGCCTTGACACTAGCTCATCCGTGCTAAAGTTAAGCGGTTCTATTGGACTAGATTTCCAGATAAAGTAAAGTCTTATCAAATCTACTGGATATTTTGTCATAAGTTCAATTGCATCTAGAACATTTCCAAGACTCTTGCTCATCTTGTTTCCATTTTTATCAAGAACGTGGCCCTGAAACAAAAATGACTTGAAAGGAGCAACTGGTTTGTTGTTGTAAATTACATTTTCTATCAACAATGTATAGGCCCATCCTCTTGTTTGATCGATTCCTTCCGTAAGAAACTCTGCAGGAATGTATTCATTATAATCTGAATCAGTAAGTGAAGCATAGGGAGCAGCACCACTGTTGTGCCATGTATCCAAAACAAACTGTTCTCTTTCCATTTTTGCCTCACATTTTTGGCATTTTATTGTGATTTTATCTATCCAGGGCTTGTGGAGCTCAAAATTTGGCCCATCTGGAAGCTCTGAAGCTTCACTAACTATCTCATTTCTTGAAAAAAACCATTTGTGATTTCCACAATTTTTACATGTCCATCTAGGAAGGGGGCAACCCCAGACTCTCTCACGTGATATACACCAGGGATGTTTGTCTTTTATTATTTCAAGAAATCTGTTTTTTGGAGGATCAAAAAAGTAATCTACATTTTCAGCTGCTTTGACTGCCTTGTCTCCAAGCCTATCTAAAAAGTAAAAGAATCCTCTTCGTGCAAGCCATAAAAGTTTGTGCTGGGATCTCCAACATAACGGATATTGGTGTTTTATCTTGCCTATTTTTACTAGTGCTCCTTTTTCACGTAGTGAACTGACAATTTTTTCATCTGCCTCTCTTACAAATAATCCTGAATATACGCCTGCTTCCTTTGTAAATTTGGCCTCGTCATTTATTGGATTAAAGATTGGAATTGACTTTTTTGTTGCAACCTCAAAATCTTCTTCACCATTTGCAGGAGAAAGATGTACTAATCCACTTCCAGTCTCTATGTCAACAAAACTTTCTGCCACTGTAGTATGAAATTTTTCTAGTGTGGATCTTTCCTTTAGTCCTGGAATTTCATCAAGTAAGGGATGGATGTATTTTTTTCCATCCATTTCTGAGCCTTTTATTGTTTTTACAACTTTGTAATCTTCAATTTTTGCTTCTTTCATAAACTCTTCTAGTCTTTTTTCACCAACTAACCATGTTTCGGTTCCTACTTTTACATGAACATAATTTTCATCCGGGTTTAGGCCAACCATTGCATCAGTAACCAAAGTAAATGGCATTGTAGTCCAGACAATCAAAAACAGATCTTCGTCTTTCATCTTTACCTTGTAGTAAAGAGATGGATCCTGAACTGTCTCGTATCCTTGGTTTACCTCTGAATGACTAAGTGATGTCTGACAGCTTGGGCAGTATGCTACAACTTTGTAATCTTCTGATAGAATGCCGCTTTCGTATGCCTTTTTGAGATATTGCCATTCGCGTTCGATGTATTCGTCCTTGTATGTCCAGTATGCCTTTTCTTGATTAAGGGACATGCCCATAAGCTTGTCAGCTTCTACCCATTTTTCATTAAATTTGCGTATAATTTTTTTGCACTCTGACACTAATTTTTTAATTCCTGCAGATTCTATCACTTCAGATTTACTTCCTGAAATACCAAGCTCTTTTTCCGCTTGTAGCTCTACAGGCAATCCCTGTGTGTCCCATCCTGCATTGAAAATTATCTTGTTGCCACACAAAGTCATGTATCTATACCACAGATCTTTGATGACTCTACCACGCAAATGGCCCACATGTGGTGTGCCATTCATGGTTGGTGGTCCTTCTAGGAATACGATTTTTTTTGTTTTGTTTGGAGATTTAAAAATTAAATTTTGCAAATCAAACGAAGAAAATTTTTTTCTGATTTCTTCTTCTATTTGTTTTGCATTAAATTCGTGTGATATATCCATTTACAGATGTGGTAAATTCTCTGATATTATAAAGCTAAACTAATTGGTATCTAGCTTAGAATCTACCTTGATGTGTATTTTTTCGCCACCATGATTGTGGTTATTATACATCATCTTTGTCTTGTATCCTTTTTTATTGAGATATCCTTCAAGCAACATTGCCCAAGGAAGGGAATGTCCGCTGTTTAGCTTTGATTCTATGATTATGTGGTTTCCTTGAGGTTCATAACGTGCTTGCCCTGAACCTGTAATCTGTAAAGTCGAATCAACAAGAGCGATAATCTCATCAAGTGTTTTTGCTTCCAAATCTACCCCATTTTTCTCAAGAAACTCAAGCATGTCGATTTCTTTATTTCTAGAATGCAGTACAGAATCTAATACAAAACCAAGACCGTTTTCATTTATAGCTTGAATTATTTTCAAAGTTTCTTGGGCATCAATTTTTGTCATACCTAAAAGGTTGTTTACTCTAATTGCATTTCTCCAAGTCTGTTCAAACATTTTGGCTTGGTTTGTTCCCAAGACTTCGGTTGATAAAAATATCGCACCTTTTCCATTGTTGCTATTTATCATTAGTATTTCGGAATCATCAAACATGATCGAGTTTTGTGAAACATCAGCACACTTTATTTTGATGCCATCAGGTAATGCTCTAAAAGTTTCTGTTCCGACAAGATTTGGGGCAATTATAATTTTGATATCGATATTTTTTCTAATTGCGTGGATAAATGTCTCTTTGCACTGTGATAAAAGATTCAATCCCCATGAATCAACTATTGCATGAATTGAAGTCTTTGAACCGTTAATCATGGTTTCAAGCTGTTTGAAGACATAGTTTGGTGTAAGGTGGAAGTATCTTTTTTCTTCTGAACCTCTTGCTTTTTTGCTGTCTTCACTTACCTGTTTTAATTTAGTAACAAGATTGTTCATACCATTTACCTTGTTTATTTGCTCTTGTACTATTTCATCAAAAGCATCTTCTGGAGCTATTGCAGTACACATTATGGGTTTAGTTTTTGATATTATTGAAATCTTTTTCTTTTCAAGTTTCAATAATGTTGGATACACCTTTGTTCTTGGTAAATTAGAATAGTAGGCAAGCTCTGCTGCAGAAATGGTGCCCTTTGTGATTAGGGTTACATAGGCTTGAGCTTCATACTTGCTTAAGCCAAATTCTTCTAGGCTAACTGCTAAGTCTTGTCCTTTTACCATGCCACCAATTTGTTAGTTTTAAGGTAAATTGAATAGCTAAATTCATTGAACAAAGATTGGAAAAAATACTAAGCTGTATCTGTTGGCGGTGTTACTGTAGTGACATCCTTACATGTAACAAGGGTCTGATATAGAAAAATCCAATCACTTGTTGGGTACAAAATGGTAACAGAGTCTAGGTGGATAGTAAATGACGAGACAAAAAATCAGATAACACGAGCAAGTACTCTAAAGCCAAGGCTTGACTATGCAGCAGAGCTTGTTGACGGCATATTGGATGTCCTCAACCAAAAAAAGTTTGATCTTAACAAAAATAACTTGAAACTTTATAAAAAAACTAAAGAAGACAAGCATGATTTGACAGAATTTGAAAGACAATTACGTTTTGAATCAGAAATTTCTTGTGCAGTAGAGTCTCTCAGACAAGTAAGGAGGTGCCTTGATTCTGTTTTTGGACTAGGAAATATCATATTGGTTTTAGCCCCAACCATATCAATAGTGAGAACCATCCGGTCTCAGTTACTTGGCGTTTTTCCTGCAGCAGATTCTCAATTTGGTGAGTTGTCTCTAGTGTTAGGTGGTCTAATCATAGATGCAGGTCAGCTTACAAGTGCTAATCTGGACTTTGATTTGGCAAACCGAGAGTCTTCAAGGCTCTTAGATGAAGCGAAGTTGATTGCCGACTCTAAAATTTACAAGCAGTTCCCTAATGTAGATTTGTCGTAAGCAATGACCACTTATGCTTAATTTTTCAAAAAACGGGCTCTCAGAGGACATCTCAGTTCCTCTTGAGAAAATAAGGAGTATCTCCTCTAAAATAGAGCAAAAAATTGTCCAAAAATCACCTGATAAAGATGACAAATTCATTGAGACACTATCTGTAGAAGAACTAAAAGACCTCAGACAGGTGATGATGGCAGCAGAATACCTCCTTTCTAAATATCATGATAAAAAAGAACTAAAAGAGTTTTTGGAGGATTTTATTGGAGTACTACTGCATGCAACAAATTCTGTAAATACAATGCGCGACGATCTTACCGACCTTCTCATATCTGCACAGACAGCATTTCACCAGATTCAAACTCTACATGAAGAGGTAACACAACACCTTTCGTTGGACAAGTTCATTCAGAATAGTCTTGATAATTATCATGTTGGAACTCCGACCCAATCTACTGCACCAGCTAAACTTGAGCCAGTTAAAGTTGAACCAGTTCCTAGTCCAATTAATTTAACAAATACTACTAGACGAATTTACACCCATGATTACCTAACAAAAACCGCAGTTGAGATTTAGGTACTGAAATGAGTTTAGCCCCACAAGAGTTAGAAAATAGCGCTAGTAAATTTGCTGCAGAAGCAATAAAGCTAGACTCACAGGGTGCTCGTGGCATGGCCATAGCAAATTACCAGAGAGCAATCGAATCCCTCGTGAAGCTTATCCAACTATATCCAGAAAACAAGTTAAACCGAGTTTACACTGAACGCATGAATGCCTACCAAAACAGGATAAAGGCATTACAATTGAGTAATTACGCAGTAGAACCTGTAGTTGACCCCAAAGCTACACCTGAGCAACAAAAGCAATCTCTTGCAAGATATGAATTTGATGATTTGATAATGAAAGAAAAGCCTAACGTGAGCTGGGCAGAAGTTGTAGGGCTAGATGACGCAAAAAATGCTCTTCGCGAATCTATTGTTTATCCAGCTAAGAGACCAGATCTTTTTCCATTGGGTTGGCCAAGAGGCATTCTTCTTTATGGACCACCTGGTTGTGGTAAAACTGTTCTTGCGGCTGCAACTGCAAGTGAGATTGATGGTTATTTCATAAACGTTGATGCCGCATCAATGATGAGCAAGTGGCTTGGTGAAGCAGAAAAAAATGTTGCAAAATTATTTACCATGGCTCGTGGCTATGCAGAAAAAGAAGGACTTCCAGTAATATTGTTTATCGACGAAGTAGATTCGTTATTGGGAACTAGAAACAGCGAAGTCGGAGGAGAAATCAGAGTCAAAAACCAATTCCTATCAGAAATGGATGGAATCAACGGTAAAGGAAAAGACCTTAAATTGTATGTAATAGGGGCAACAAACAAACCATGGAGTCTTGACTGGCCATTTCTTAGAAGATTCACAAAAAGAGTCTACGTATCACTTCCAAGTCTTGAAGCAAGAGTAAAACTCTTTGATCTTTACACTTCGCCACTCAAGAGAGAAGAAAAAGTAAAATCACTTGAACTTGCAAAGCTTGCAGACGCTTATAGTGCAAGTGACATCAAAGACATTTGTCAGTCTGCCCAATTGATGGTGGTAAATGACTTGTTCCATCAAGCAAACTATTCTTCAGAGCCAGTAGTAGGAGAACCAAAGATGCAACCACGTGATCTTACAATGGCAGACTTTAGAGAAATAATCACAAGAAGAAAGCCAAGCGTAAGCATGGAAATGATTCGAGCATACTACAAGTGGAGCGAACAGTTCCGCGCTCTCTAGTCTGTCATAATTTTTAAAATCAAAACAGATCTCAGCACTTTAACACAAAACTTAAATCTCTAACATAATTCACATCACGAGGGTCTCAAAAATTCCAACAAAAAAAGCCAAACACGCAAACAAGTTTGGTAAACTGATCTTGGAAGATGGCACCGTTTTTAACGGAATGGGTTTTGGTTATTCTGGTACCACTTTTGGTGAATCCGTATTCAATACTGGTATGGTTGGCTATACCGAAGCACTAACTGACCCTTCGTATAGCGGCCAGATTCTTGTACTTACCTATCCACTAGTTGGAAATTATGGCGTTCCAGACCAGTCTGTCAAAGACGCGGATGGAATCAAAAAATACTTTGAGTCTGACAAAATCCAAGTACGGGGACTAGTTGTTCATGAACTATCTCTTACTGCAAGTCACTGGAATCTTTCTATGACACTTGATGAATGGCTGTATAATGAAAAAATCCCCGGAATTTCAGGAATTGATACAAGGGCATTAACACGAAAATTACGTACAAGCGGAGTTATGATGGCAGCTCTTGCTGTTTCTGAAAATGAAATTGATGAAAATGATCTAAAGAAAAAACTTGCATCTGCAAAAAATTACAACTCTGAAGAGTTTATGGATGTTGTATCTACAAAAGAACCGCAAATTTATGGAATAGAAAAAGATGCTGTAGTAGTAGTTGATACTGGAGTAAAAAATGCAATCTTACGAAATGTACGAAAGCTTGGTTACAAAGTAATCCGTGTACCGTGGGATTATTCCATTGAAAAAATTCTTTCTTACAATCCAAAAGGAGTTGTCCTATCAAATGGCCCTGGTGACCCACAGAAATGTGCTGAAACAATGAAGACTGCAAAAGCACTAATTGATAAAAATATTCCAACTTTAGGAATATGCCTTGGCGCGCAAATATTGGGAATTGCTGGAGGTGCAGACACTTACAAACTAAAATATGGGCATCGGGGACAAAACAAGCCCTGTCTTGATTTAGATAATAACCAAGTTTATGTGACTAGTCAGAATCATGGTTATGGAATAGATCCTGACTCACTTAAAAAAACAAATTTCAAACTCTGGTTTACTAACGCTGATGATAAAACTGTAGAAGGAATTAAACACAAAGAAAAAAAATGCATTGCAGTACAGTTTCATCCCGAAGCATCCCCTGGACCTTTTGATTGCATGTTTGTATTTGAAGAGCTAAAACGCCTTATGGGGGAGGAAAATGCCAAAAGATGAGTCACTGAAAAAAATTCTAGTTCTTGGCAGTGGGGCAATTAAAATCGGAGAAGCAGGCGAAAGTCACTAAGTGACCGTCAATTCGACTACTCCGGTAGCCAATGCCTCAAGGCCATAAGGGAAGATGGAATCAAAAGCGTACTTGTCAATCCAAACATTGCAACAATACAAACCGATACTAGATTTGCTGACAAGGTATATTCCATTCCTGTAAATCCGCAATATGTAGAGTTCATAATAGAAACAGAGCGACCAGATAGTCTGATGCTTGGATTTGGTGGTCAGACTGCACTAAACTGTGGAGTAAAACTAGAGGAATTTGGCATCCTGAAAAAATATGGTGTCAGAGTTCTTGGAACCCAGATCAAAGGAATTCAGGCAACCGAAGACCGCCAACTTTTCAAAGACGCGATGATACAATGCGGAATTCCCGTACTGAAAAGTAAAACCGTTTACAACTTTGAAGAAGCAAAAAAGGTAGCGCATGAGCTAGGCTATCCTGTAATTATTCGAGTTGCATATACGTTGGGTGGAAAAGGTGGAGGAGTAGCACACAACGAAATTGAACTACACGAAATTGTAAGTCGGGGCCTTAATGCAAGTTTGGTAGGTCAGGTACTAATTGAAGAATATGTTGGTCACTGGAAACAAATCGAATACGAAGTCATGGCAGATTATTCTGGAAATAATGTTATTGTTTGTAACATGGAAAACGTCCTTTCAATGAGAGTGCACACCGGTGACAACATAGTTGTTGCGCCATCGCAAACACTTGATAACTATGAATACCAAATGCTAAGGTCTGCTGCACTGCGAGCTGCAAAGTATGTTGGAATAGTTGGCGAATGCAACATACAGTTTGCACTAGATCCAAAATCTGATAAATATGTGGCAATTGAGATAAACCCTAGGCTTTCACGCTCTTCTGCACTTGCAAGCAAAGCGACCGGCTATCCAATTGCTTACATGGCAGCAAAAATTGTAATGGGATACTCGCTTCCTGAACTAGTTAACCGTATTACAAAAACAACTACTGCATGTTTTGAGCCATCACTTGACTATATCGTATGCAAGCATCCGCGTTGGGATTTTAGCAAATTTGAGCTTGCAAACCGAAATCTTGGATCAGCAATGAAGTCTGTTGGAGAAGTAATGGCAATCGGCACGTGCTTTGAAGAATCACTACAAAAATCAATTAGGATGCTTGAAATTGGAAACGATGGTCTTGTTGCAAACCGTACACCAGATAAAACCTATGAAATCGAAGATCTTGAAAACAGATTACAAAATCCAGATGATTACATATTATACCATGTTGCGGAAGCACTACGAAAAGGAATTTCAGTTGAACGAATCTACAAACTTTCGACTATTGACCCATGGTTTATTGAAAAAATACAAAACATAATTGAAACGGAAAAGAAACTAAAGGAATCAAAACTTGAACCAAACCTTTTGCGTGAGGCAAAAAAACTAGGTTTTTCAGACAAACAGATTGGAAGGCTTGTAGGAAAAGATGATCTTGAGATTCGAAAAATGCGAAAAGAGGCAGGAATCATTCCAGCAGTCAAACAGATAGATACACTAGCAGCAGAATGGCCTGCAAAAACAAACTATCTGTATTTGACATATGGTGGAACAACAAATGATTTTGAAGTAGAGCAAAATCAAGAAAAGATTGCTGTCTTAGGTGCTGGTCCATATCGCATAGGTAGCAGTGTAGAGTTTGACTGGGGTACTGTAAACATGGTTTGGGGTCTCAAAGAAAATGGAGTAAAAGAAGTATCTGTAATTAATTGCAATCCAGAAACAGTATCAACTGACTATGACATTTGTGACAGGCTGTATTTTGAGGAGCTAACACTTGAGAGAGTGTTGGATATAGCAGATTTTGAAAAACCGACTGGCATAATTACAGCAGTAGGAGGACAGACTGCAAATAATCTTACTCCAAAGCTTGCAAAAAACGGAATCAAGATACTGGGTACATCATCTGAAGACATTGACAGAGCAGAGAATCGTTCAAGTTTCAGCAAGGTCTTAGACGAGCTTCATATTTTGCAGCCTCCATGGAAAGCATTTTCAAGTCTAGCTGACGCCAAAAAATTTGCAATTAATGTAGGATATCCTGTATTGGTTAGGCCGTCTTATGTCCTAAGTGGGGCAGCAATGAAAGTTGTCTGGTCCCATGAGCAGCTAAAAAAATATTTGGAAGAGGCAACAAATGTTTCTCCAGACTATCCAGTTGTTCTTACAAAATTCATGTTAAACTCACTTGAAGCTGAAGTAGATGGAGTGTCTGATGGAAAAAATGTAATCATTGGTGCAATAGTAGAACACATTGAAGGCGCTGGGGTGCACTCTGGGGATTCCATGATGTGCATTCCACCATGGAGTCTGAGTAACAAAATAATTGAAACAATAACAGACTATACTCACAAAATTGCTACTGCCTTTAACATAAAAGGCCCATTCAACTTACAATTCCTGATCAATTCTAATCAAGTGTATGTTATTGAACTAAACATACGCGCATCACGTTCCATGCCGTTTGTATCAAAATTTGTCAAGATGAATCTTATCAGCCTTGCAGCTCGTGCCGTCCTTGGAAAATCATTACCACACGTACCAAAAGACAAATGGCGAAAAACTCATTCGTATGGAATCAAGGTGCCACAGTTTTCGTTTATGCAACTAGAGGGAGCTGATATCATATTAGGCGTTGAGATGCAATCAACTGGAGAAGCTGCCTGCTTTGGTGACAGTTTTTATGATGCACTTGCAAAAGGGCTAATATCTGTAGGATATTCATTGCCAAAGGAAGGCGCTGCACTTATCACTGCAGGTGGTTTTGAAAACAAGGAAAAACTTTTGCGAACTGCCATGTCGATAAAAACTCTGGGTTACAAAATATATGCAACAGAGCACACTGCTGAATTTTTAACAGAAAAAAGGGTAGAAAATGAAACTGTCTACAAAATTAGCGAGCCAGAAAGAAAACCAAACATTGCAGATTTACTTTATGAACACAAAATTAATTTCATAGTAAATGTGCCAAGCACATCTACTTTGGAAAAATATGTAGGGATGCTTTACGATGAATATCAGATTAGACGAAAGGCAGTAGAGCTAGGCATTCCAGTGCTGACAACAACTGAGCTTGCAGACTCGTTTGCAAAGACACTTGAATGGTTGCGACACAACGAGACCACAAAAAAACCATTAGAGCCATATGATAAATTGGATTAAATTAAACATACAGTTAAGGTTTGTAAAAATTCTATAGAAATTTAAGTTAAATTCAGCTTTAATCAAAGCCTATAAGCAAACCAATCTATTGATTATCATATCGAAATGAAAAGCGGTACAATTTTTATCATAATAGCTTCAATTGCAGTTGCAGTTGGCATAACAGCTGTTGTTCTAGTATCAAATCAACCACACACACAAGTTTCTCCTACAACTGAAAACAAGATTCAAAGTAATGTTATATCACAAGCTCCAATTAAAGATCTAAAAAAGTTCAACTCTACTGATGAATTACAAAAGTTTCTACTGGATTCACAAGTAAGGACGGCGCAATATACTGCACCTGTATATGGAGGTCGAGTGTTGGGTGAACAGCTAAAGCTTGGACCTGCTAGTACAACACCTGCACCTGCAACTCAAGGAGCAATACCTGAAGCTAGAACTGCAAGTTCAGGCACTCAATACTCTACCACAAACGTACAAGTTGCTGGAATTGACGAGCCAGACTTTCTCAAGAACGACAACAAGTATGCATATATTTTATCACAAGACAAGCTTACAATAATCGATGCATATCCAGGCGATACTGCAAAGATTGTCTCAAAGGTTGGCCTCGATGTAAAGGGGGCAAATCTTCAGAACATGTTCCTCAATAAAGACAGGCTTGTCGTCTTTTACAACGACAATAATGAACGCTATTCCATACCACAATATGATTACATTCCAAGTCCTGTCTATACTCCTGTAACCCACGCTGTGATAATTGATGTTTCTGACAAGGAAAATCCAAAGATCCTCAAAAACTATGAGGTCACAGGTTACTACACTGGTGCAAGAATGATTGGAGATTATGTCTACTTTATCTCAAACTCGTACGTGGATTACATCCATCCAATGCCTCCTATTTTGAGAGGAGCTTCTGGTGTAGCAATTACCCCCGGTGTCTATTACTTTAACAATCCAGAACCCAACTACAACTTTAACACCATTACGACATTTGACATATTTTCTGGCGAGATAAACTCAAAGACGTTTATGATGGGTGCAACAGGTACACTCTATGTTTCAGACAAAGCAATTTATCTGACATATCAAAAATATCATCCATATTATTATGATGAGAGCTACAACAGGGATCGATTCTTCAAGGGGACCGTTCCACTTTTGCCAGACGATGTACAATCTCAGATAAAGTCAATCGATTCAAGCAATCTGGACTCGTCGCAAAAGTGGACACAAATATCAGATCTTTTGCAAAATGCCTACAACAAGATGTCAGAAACTGACAAGAACGCATTGTTTGACAAGATCCAAAAGGCAATTGCAGAATATGATATCAATCTACAACAGGATTATAGAAAGACTGTAATTCAAAAATTTGCAATAGACAACGGAACCATAACCTATGTGGCAAAGGGCGAGGTTCCTGGATACTTGCTAAACCAGTACTCGATGGATGAGTACGGAAAGAGATTCCGGGTTGCTACAACATCTGAATATTTCACCTCAAAGGGTGTCACCACAACAAATAACGTGTACGTTTTAGATGATTCCCTCAATATTGTAGGAAGTTTGGAAAAAGTTGCCCAAGAAGAATCCATCTACTCTGCAAGATTCTTGGGAGACAAGCTCTACTTGGTAACATACCAAAGAATCGACCCATTTTTTGTAATTGATTTGAGTAGTGATACACCAAGAGTTTTGGGGGCGTTGAAGATTCCGGGATACTCGAGCTATCTGCATCCATATGATGAGACTCACATCATAGGAATAGGCAAGGAGACAAAACAGAATCAGTATGGCGGACTAGAACCACTTGGAGTAAAGGTATCACTATTTGATGTCTCTAATGTGACAAATCCTGTCACAATGGACACTTATCTAATTGGCGGACCCGGAACTGACTCTGAAGTTTTGTCAGATCCCAAGGCATTCCTATTTGACAAGGAAAAAAATGTCTTGTCAATTCCTGTCTTTCAGCAATATTACGGAAGACCGATTCCACTTGAAAGTTCGGTTGGAAACAGCACAGGTACAACTGCTACAAGCGGAAATGAAGTAAAACCTCTACCTATTCCTCCACCATACATTCAGCCAAATAACTGGAGAGGCTTTTACGTATTTGGAGTCGACCCAACCAAGGGCTTTAGTTTGAAGGGAATTGTAGAACATTACAACGACACAAACTATGACTATACATTTGGAAGCAGATCATTTTACATAGGTGATTCCTTATACACTGTGACATCAGGTCTTATGAAAATAAATGACTTGAACAACCTCAAGAACGAGATAAACATGATCAAGCTTGAAGGCTCTGGACGGATAATCAAATATCTAAACTAGAAATCACAAAATTAAATGAAGACTAAACTAGATATGTTTGCAATTTCTTCATAATTTAAAAAAGTGGCGTAGATTTTCAACTTGAGTTTATTTTGTAGGTCCAAGTCTGTTAAGATCCAGCTAGTAACGTGATCGTATTTTTGATCCATTTTGGTTCAGAACCAATGAGGTCCGTAGACTATCTTGATAATATTTCGGACCCATTCAGAATGGATTCCGATTCGATGGAACTCAGAACTATCTTTGGTCGATGTTAGAAGAATATGATCTAAAAGAAAACAATTGTTTTCCTAAACAATTCAATAAGTATGTAAAAGTTGTTTATTATGAACAATAAACCAACAATTCCTTAGCAACATCTAAAATTGAAATAATAATTGAAAGTTAGCTAAACCTACTTCGCTATACCACTATGAATTGGTGCAGAATCCATAATTATCGAAAACTACCATATATCATTATGCAGTACACGTCTGAAGAAATTTTCAATAAATGTAAAGAGATAAGGTGTAGCAAAGGACCAGTAATAACAGATAATGTTTCAGGAGAGGAGGTATGCAGTAGATGTGGTCTTGTTTTAATGGAAAAAGTAGAATATTCTGGTCCTGAATCCATAACACATGATCTTTCTGAATTCATGACAAAAACTAGAAGTGGTGCAGGACAGTCTCTTGCAATGTTTGACATGGGGTTACCTACAATAATTGATTCTATAAATAGAGATGCAGCAGGAAAATCTTTGTCTTCTTATATGAAAAGTACATTTGGTAGATTAAGAGTTTGGGACAACCGTACCAAATCAAGATCAAAAAATCGAAGCTTAATGCGTGCTTTTTTAATTCTTAATAAGTTGAAGACAGAACTTGGTATCCCCGATGGGGTAGTAGAAAAAGCTGCATACCTATACAGAAAAGCGATGATTAGTAAAAAAACAATGGGAAGAAGTTCTGCTAGTATGATATGTGCATCACTTTATGCAGCGTGCAGAGAAGGAGATACTCCAAGGACATTAAATGATATAGCACATGCTGGAAACATAACAAGAAAGGATCTTTCACGAAGTTACAGGAATTTAGTTAAATTTTTGGATTTAAAACTAAAGCCTTATGATTCATCAGAATTTATAACTCGAATCTCAAGTGAGGTTGGGATAAGTGAAAAAACAAGAAGGAACGCATTAGATTTATTGTCAAAAGTTGTAGAAAAAGAAATGTCTGCAGGAAAAAACCCCATGGGCTTAGCAGCGGCAGTTCTTTATCTGTCATGTGTGAAGAACGACGAGAAAAAAAATCAGGTAGATATTGCAAATGCCGCTGGTGTAACAGCTGTAACTATACGAAACAGGGTTGAATCTCTGAGAAAAGAATTTGGTATAAAGGATCTCTAATCAATTTACACTATAAAATCAGTAAGAGGTTCGCAGAACACCCAGTTACAATATAAGTTAAAATATGTACTTTTCCCCAATGAGATAAAGATCGTAGAATCCCTTTAAGGTGGGATTTGCAAATTATCTCTAATTGAAAACAGAATCTCCAAAAGATCTTGTCAGCGAATTTTTTAACAATACCGCACAGACATATGACAAAATAGTAAATATGACAACCTTTGGGAAAGATAAATACTGGAAGAAAGAAATCATAAAAAAAATTTCAGAATGCAATTCAATACTTGATCTTGGGTGTGGTACAGGAATACTTACATTTCAAATCGCCAAAAAGTTTCCTAATGCAAAAATAATTGGAGTCGATACTTCAGAAAGTTATCTAAATATAGCTAGAAAAAAGGTAAAACCAGATCATAAAATCTCATTTTTGCTTCATGACGCTGAAAAACTGAATCTTGCTTCCAAGTTTGATTGTATAATGTCTTCTTACATTCCAAAATACTGTACACCAGATATTTTAGTTAAGGTGTGCTTTAGTCATCTTAACGAGGATGGTAAAATAATTCTACATGATTTTACCTACCCACAAAACAAAATTGTGAGGACATTGTGGAATTTTTACTTTGTCATATTGAGGATTGCAGGAAAATTAATACCAAACTGGAAAAAGGTATTTGAAGATCTTCCAAAGATGATAAGGTCAACAACCTGGCTTGATGACTATAAAGACATTATGAAAAGAAATAACTTTGAAGTAGAGGTGCAATTTTTAACGTTGGGCTCCTCAGCGATACTGACAGGCATTAAGAAAGTCTAGTCTTATCTCTTCAGAGACTTGAAACCAGACCGAATTCTTGTACAAAATCTCATAACCTCTGGTTATCTTTTTTTGTTCAGGGTCATAGTTGATTACAACAGATCCTCGTTGTGCTACGATGTTGTTCTTTCTAAGTATTTTCCCTATACTTTCCCTCCTTTGAAGTAAACCTGACATTACAGATTCTGGCAGATTTTGGGAGTCAAATTTCGTAATTGCAGAAACGATGGGAAATTGGTTATGCCCAATTACCACCTTTCTTACATATTTTGTTCCAGAAATAGAATTTTGTTCTACTACCTTTAGATATATTGGTTTTTTAATAATCTCAGCTATGGTCTGCTCTACGTAACCTACAGGTGCATCCAAGAGAGTTTTTGCTAAAAGATCTATCTGTGATGTAATAATATTATAATTCAATTATTTCAATTAAACATATCTTAAACCGGGTCTGTCAAATTATAGGGACACATTTCTACGTGTAAACGTCGGGACATGAAGGAATAAAATGGAAATAGGTGTTAAACTATTTCCGTCTTGAATATACGTATTGTTGCATCTTACCTGAATCTTAGTTCTAAGAAACCATTTTACGGTTAGTCATTTCTTTGATTCCTCTCTATATCTCCTTCTATAATGACTCTTGTGTTTTCTCTTTTCTTTTTGATGGTGTTTTAGTTTTTTCATGTCCCGAGCCCTTACTAGGTGAATTGTGTCCCCCTAACTTGACACCTCCCTTAAAACAAAATAGGAAATTGTTGTAGCAATAACCCCCACGCTGATTAATTTTAAAATCATTTCTTGTCTGTTAATGTCTGGATGATCCGAAGATTTGCTGCGAAGTTCCTTGTATCTTTGTGAGGTCTTTATGAGAAGGTAGCTTAGTATACCTGCAATGCCAGCCAATACAAGAAGTTGTGGGGATATAGTGTTTGTCTGAATTGCCGATCCTGCAAAGACAGGTAATATTCCCCATGATATAATAAAGACTATATTGTTGTGAAACTTTGCATTGAATAATTCAAGATTATATACAAAAAGAAAGAATGTTTCTGCTATTCCTATTGGGAACAAGAGTGGCGAATCCAAAAATGCATAGTATAAGCCGATAGAAAAAGCGACTCCTAAGGAAATTAAAGAAACTGTCCAGATCTTCTTTTTTGATAAAGTTCCCCATGGCCTGATTTTACTGCCAAATGAATCAAAGCAATGAGCAGATACTCCAAGTGCAAGAAAATACAAAACACATATGGCTGCAAGTCTTTCTAGAGAAAAATTAGCTGCAAACGAACCCCATGCCACAAAAGAAACTACCATGCCCGTGTATGGCAAAAAAAGAATCCCTACTCCGAGTCTGAAATTCCTAGAACCAAATTTTGGAACAAACCATTCAGAAAATCTGTCTTTTTGCACTATTTCTTAATGGGCTACATTGCTTATATTGTTAGGCTAACTGTCAAAATTATTCCTTAAACATCTATCATATTTCTTTTTATTAATGGGAAGGGTAAAGTTTTCAAATTTCAACGAGTTTTTTAGTTTGGGTCACTATCAATATAATGTGAGTAATTGCTTCTATTGTAACTGTGATTGTTATCCTTGCTGTTGTGCAGTGGAATTTTGTGAAAAGTGCAAGTGTATTAATACAACTGAGGCTGTTTTTCAGAAAATATTATCTTCTAATAACTAAATTTAATAACAAACCGACAAAAAGGGGAATTTTTTTCTCAATTGTTGTCTGAAACCTATTCGGACAGGTATTTCTTTTTAATGTCAAGAATTTTATCTATAATTAGTTTTGAATCAAGGCTTGGTTCTGTACTGACTAGAATCAATCCGTCCTCACCTACAGGAAACGTAATCCGGTTAACCTTTTCATATTTTGTAAGGGAGTAGATGGGATTACCAAGCCGCGATGCCAGCGATAGGCGGGTCTCCCATCTCTTTACTGCATTCAGTGCAGAATTTTTAATTTCTGCTTCGTTTAGCAAGCTTTTCAAACCATTTGGCATTTTAGAATAAAACGTTCCCTTGTGATAAATGCCTGCATATCGCATCTTTGAATCAACTTTTAGAATTTCCTCACATATCTTGTCATAATTGTTCATAACTGTAAATAATACAACTCGTCTATTAGTGTTGCTAAAAATTTTTCATGTATGCAAATAATTACAATAATTCATCATAATTTTTGATTTTTGAATTTTATTTTTGTTGTCTACATTATGGTACCAGAGGTCTACCACATTTAGAACACTTGACATGATATATTTCAAGAAATACTTTTCCTTTTGTATCTGTCTCAATGCACTCTCTGCCACCTTCTTTGCAAATATGACAAAATTCTTGTGTCATTGTATATTATACAACTTCAACTTTATTTAATGATATTTGTATGTCATTGTAACATGCATCACTGACTAAATGTTCACTCTTACATAACAAAATATGATTTTTAACAATGCGTTCTTTATTTTGGACCCACTTTTGTAAAATTGTCAATCAATATGGAAATGTCTTCTCTTCCTTTTTCATACACTTTTCCTTAGATCAAGGCTGCATGTGAAAGACGATTTCTGGTGCAACTTTGAGAATTATTCTTTTTTCTGTGGGCGAGCGAAACGGATACTTGTCAACACCAAGATACCTTTTTGCAAGCTTGTCAACATGCTCATCTGCTCCTTCTGATGTCTGCTCAATTACCTTTCCTCGTATTGTCACCATGTTGTATGGATTGCTATGATCAACTATTGATAGAGCTACATGCGGATCTCTTGACACATTTTTTTGTTTTACTCTACCTTCTGCAGTGTTTATCAGAATTGTTTTTCCATCATAATCAATCCATGTTGGAGTAATCTGTGGCGTGCCATCTTTCATTAGTGTAGCAACAAAGGCAAAGTTTTTTTCTGTCAACAGCTGTATTACGGAATCATCAATCTCTCGATTACTCTGCATATGGGTTCTAACACCTGCTATCATTTCAAGTTTTTCAACATTCACTTCTTAAAAAATTGGCGTAGATTTCTAACTTATCTAAGGCTCAGATTCGTTAAGACCCATTCTGACAAATCAATCTTAAATCTTATTAGGTATTGTAGGACAATTTTTCTTGAAATGAGAAAGCAACTCGCTTTTGGATTTATGGGATTACTATTGATTCCTGTATTAGGTCAGGCATGGGCAACAACAGACCTTACGACTCTTCATAGTCCAAATATCAGCATAACGCCAACTTCTGGTCCACCTGGTACAAAGATTACAGTTACAATAACAAATCTGCCAGACATATCAAAGGAGACTTATCCTTATCCGGAACTTTACATCTACCTTCCATTTTCAAAACCGTTTGGGGTAACGGTTCCAAGTCATTGCGGAGGAGAGGATTGTCTTCCAGTTTATATGCATGATGATGCTCTCAGACATGACTTTGCGGACAGGGCTATCACATTTTCGCTGTTTAGTACAAGTAATCCAAAACCCGTCTATCTAAACGGATTTGAAAACTCGGTGTGCGACATTGTAATGAACGGAAAAACAATAGAAAGATTCTCTACCTTATGCAACACCAAGGATGAACCCACAGGCACATACCAGATCAGGCTTGCCTGGGCGCTTCAAAGTGATCTCGAACAAAGCTATACCACAAATACGGTACAATTTACAGTAACGCCTGGTTCCCCTCCTGCAACCCCACAGGTTGCAGATAACGGAAATGCCATCCTAAAACAATATCAAAATAATCAGATTAGCCGAGCAGAATTTGAAAGCAAGCTTAAAGCTTTGGGATGGAATGACGAGCAGATAAGACAAGCAGAGGCAGTAGTTGGAAAACTTCCTCATCAATTGGGTGCGCCTGCTCCAGATCAGTTCAAGCAAGTTCACGAGGGAGCAGCAAAAGCAGAACAGGTTGCCACTCCGTCTCAGCCCATCAGTACACCATCTGCCCAATTGTCTGAACAATCAACTATTACATCTTCAAGTGATCAACAGACAATATCCTCACCACAACAAAATTCGTCATGGGCTGTGGCTACTGTACTAGCATCTGTTGCAGTTGTTGCGGCAATTGGAGGAGGAATTGTGGCAGTAAAACAAGCACGAAAAATCTCTAGGTAAATGAAGATTAAATTTCAAGATTCAGAATATGATTTTTAGCAATACAATTCGTTATTTAACAACTACCAAATTAATCGATTTTTGAAATTTTTGAACTGGTTAGAACAAGGATTCTAATTCCATGAATTTTTTAATTACTTCCTGCCCGTTTCTCGTTACTCTGTAGTTGGTTCTAATTGGTCTTGTATCTAACACCGATCTCTCCAATAAACCTAGGTTTGTAAGACCGTTTAGTATGATGGTAATCGACGCCCCACTTTCCACTATTTTCTTATCCATGGCATGTTTCAGAACTTTGTTATAGGATATGTTTTCTTGTTCCTTAACATACTTGAGAACAATGAAGAATCCCTTTTTTGACATCATCCTTAAAAATATGAGAAATTCCTGATTCTTTTCCTCACTCATTAACATTTTTAAAACCTTCATCTAAAAAACCCAGCATGTGACATGTATCCTTACACCACATTTCATAGTGTTAAATACAAAGGTGTAATGTTATAGTACTGACAAAGAATGGCAAACTTAGCCAAATGTTGTAATCTTGGCGGGACTTGTCTGCATCAGAAGATATGACATCTTTTTTAATCTTAATAGGATCTGATCTGTGATGCAGGTAGGTCACCGGGCTAAAAGAGCACTTGTTAGTTTTGCCATAGAACAGACATTGCTAGAAGCTGGGGGAGCTGTTATGCTCGACAAGGTAAATGCCCTGTTATCCAAGGAATACAATTCATCCATTCCTGACTGTTATGACCATCCGGATTACCTCAATAAGGTATTAAAAAAAATTTTTGGAAATTCCCACAAAGATATAGTAGAATCCATTAAGAAACAACTAGAAGAATTTGCATATCAGGAAGACATTTCAAAATTCATCCAAAAGATAGTGGAGTGAACATGTCTCTGAAAATCAACCTAGGCTATGTGAATCTAAAAGGAATACTCGTATCCATGGCAGCTAACTCTTTGGTTCGTAATGCAACTTGAGTAAATGATCTCATGTTCTAGCCACATTATACAGCATTGTGAATTATAAACAAAATCCTACGATTAACCGATTATTCTTAAGATTTAGATCTGCCGAATGTTTGAAATTGCATTTTGTATTAATTGCAAGCAAGGTTGATGATTTGGAAGTTTACTTAAATACAATTCAACCTAAACTCATATTGTTTGAAACGTTCTTCCAAGATAGCAATCATTTCAGGTATCGCTGTTGCTGTAATAATTTCTGCAATAGCATTAACCGTACATTATAGACTATCAGCAATAGAAAGAAACGAACAAAATAAAAACGAAAGTGCAAGTCAGATAGCAAAAGAAATAGTAGGAAATCTTACTCAAAACAAGGCACATTCAGAAGCAGGTGAATCAGCCCAACAACGTGCAAAAGAGACTCCATAAATTAACAAGACTAAACCCCGAAATTGAATACCAAGAATTTCTAATTCTCAGGTTCGAATCCAGTGAGATTCGAGCTTGATTGTATAAGCTTGTTATGATTTAATATGATTTTAACAAATGCAATTCGTCATTTAACAACTACGGATTTAGCAAGTGTTATTTTAAAATAGATTGCTTACAACCAACTTCCTGTCATCAAGTTGAAAGGTAATTGAATTAAGTTACGAAACATACTTGGATTTTTGTTGGCGAACAACTTATGATTATGCAATTTTCTATCTATACGGATACCAGAGACGACCTTGACAGTTATGTTTCTAAACGGTTTATGTCTGTCAACTAACTAGATTATTAATATGTCATTATCAAGGAGGTATTGGATCTCAGTATAGAATTCATTGTCAGAGATTTGACTATTTAACCACCATTGTGCAGTGTGTTTAGTCCATGAAGGAATATGTGGCATCATCGTTTCAGATGTAGCATGATGTAGTTTGATTATTTCGTTATCAGTGAAGTATTGAATTGTCTTTACAAAGTAGGAATCGTCCACCAAGTTGTTGGACCATCTTATGACAAACAGTTTAACCTTTAATGGGATCCCATGAGGTGGCCCCATACGCAATTCGGGTCCGCCACTGCCACCACCACCACCTCCACCACCACCTCCACCTGCACCACCACCTCCACCTACACCACCACCTACAACACTACCTCCACCTCCACCACTTCCTCCACCGCCTTCACCTCCAGGCAAAGTCAGTATTGTACTTATTTCATCCTGTAATCCAACTGAATCTGAAAGCTGTACTGAAAAAGACCTAGTCGCACTCACCTTATCTTGTAATCCAACTGAATCTGCAAGATGTACTGATATGATTTTCTTTCCTCCAGGCAAAGTCAGTATTGTACTTATTTCATCCTGTAATCCAGCAGAATCTACAAGCTGTACTGAAAAAGACCTAGTCGCACTCACCTTATCTTGTAATCCAACTGAATCTGCAAGATGTACTGATATGATTTTCTTTCCTCCAGGCAAAGTCAGTATTGTACTTATTTCATCCTGTAATCCAGCAGAATCTACAAGCTGTACTGAAAAAGACCTAGTCGCACTCACCTTATCTTGTAATCCAACTGAATCTGCAAGATGTACTGATATGATTTTCTTTCCTCCAGGCAAAGTCAGTATTGTACTTATTTCATCCTGTAATCCAATCGAATCTGCAAGATGTACTGATATGATTTTCTTTCCTCCAGGCAAAGTCAGTATTGTACTTATTTCATCCTGTAATCCAGCAGAATCTACAAGCTGTACTGATATGTTTTTTCCTCCATGCAAAGTCAGTATTGTACTCATTCCGCCCTGTAATCCAATCGAATCTGCGAGATGTACTGGTATGTTTTTTCCTCCATGCAAAGTCAGTATTGTACTCATTCCGTCCTGTAATCCAATCGAATCTGCAAACTGTACTGAGAAAGACCTAGTCGCACTCACCTTATCTTGTAATCCAACTGATTCAAAGATGGTATTTTCGTTATCATCACCGTTTCCATTTTCGTTATCATTACCATTTCCATTTTCGTTATCATTACCGTTTCCATTTTCGTTATCATTACCGTTTCCATTTTCGTTATCATTACCGTTTCCATTTTCGTTATCATTACTGTCAACTGCGACACCAGATGTATGATTAAATTGGTCGCTAATAATTAAGAAAGCGGAGGTAACCGCGAATGCAGATCTAAAGAGACGATCAACATCCTTTTCCGGATAGGCAACTGTAGAACTCGATGAGATCAGTAGTGGATCTGCAACAACGCAATATGCAAGAAACATTAACAAGGAAATTTTAAGGACTGGGTTCAATTGCGTTTTCATAAGCCACAACTCACTTAATTGTCGCTAAAAGATGTGGATTATTTTTAATTGTTGTAAGATCCTTCAATCACAATCGATCCAAAATGAAAGTGATGCTAGATTAAGATAATGAAATTTTTGCTTTGAAATATTGATCGCTAAAATAATAAAAAAATAGATTGCGATCTAGCGTGTAGTTCTGTAACCATTAGAATATAATGATTCCAATATGTTAGCCGATCACAGATTTAATATCCAGATTAGTATAAGGACAGATCGAGTTACATCCTTATTAACACTTTTTTGACTTGATCATTGTTGTAATATTATCTCTTTTTGATTATGCGAGGACATGAAAAACTAGATTATTTTGTCAATTGCTATATTGATATGGCATGACTGGCGATAGTCTGACTGCCTGGGATTTCCAAAATTGATGTTAATTATTTCATAATGAAATGAATATGTCGGTGGCATTACAACTGTCTTTGATTTCTAAATTGTGCTGTTCTTATTATACTAATATATGGTCGACTGTTGTCGAGTTTTATTCGAATATAAAATCAATTTATATGGAATCTTATATGATTATAAGATTATTATCACTTAGAGGAACAAGTTTTACTGATTCTCAAATTTACAACAAATTAAAAATAATATCTGGCAGGTACACTAGACCATAGAAAAACTGTAGAATATCTTGTTTCGTGCTACGGGTAGTGGGAAATTCTACAAGGGGACTCGTTGTTGATCCAGAATGATGCAAGCAGAGAACAACCTTAACGGACTGGAAGTTTTGCCAACTACGACATCATACCTATGATTGAATTGATCGCTAAAATAGAAAAAAAATTGATTACGATCTAACATATCGTCTGTAAACACTAGAATGCAATGATTCCAGCATGTTAAACCGATCACAGATCTAACATTCGTATTGAGATAATGTCAGATCGGGCTAAACCATCACTAACACTTTTCTAACTTTCTTGAAAGACTAAGCAGAGTACGAAGATGTAATAATCTAGTAGATTTGGCCATTGAAAGACTCACCACCATCTTGTTGTATTTTGGAAAGTCCGAATCCAATGAGATTCAAATCCACTTCAATAACAGAATGTAATTGAATTCTTATTCAAATATCATTATTTGTAATTTAAAACAGACAAGCAAACGAGTTTATCGACAAAGAGTAAAAAGGGAATCCCCCCCGCGCAGTCACGAAAAATGCGATATGACTAGCGTTATGATTCGTTATGATTTGTTGGAGAGACTTTAAGAGATCAATTTATCAGCAATCTCTAAAAGTAATGTCACACTGATAGCAAGCACGAAAACTCTACCAATTTTAAAAATGGCAAGTTTTGTAATAATCATTATTGTAGGATCCCTATCACCTTCTGCAGTCGTATCTGCTCAAGGATCTATTCCATTGATAACGACTCCTTCAGGTCTTGTAGCGACTCCGGTATCAGCGAATCAAATTGACCTTTCGTGGAATGCACCAACACAAAACTACGGCAAGACAATAGTTGGATATGAAATTGAACAGCTAACCGGAGGGATATATTACATAATAGTAGATAGTACTTCCAGTAAACGTACTACATATTCTGTGACGGGATTGGATCTAGGAAAAACTTACACGTTTAGAGTTTCAGCAGTTTACTCTGATGATACGACAACCGACCCTTCAAATTCCTCTTCTGCCAGCCTAACCTCTTCACAAGAGTCAATTCTAGTTACAACTGACAAATCTTCGTACAACCCTGGAGATCTTGTAAAAATTACATTACATCTTCCAAAATTCCAACAAGGACAAACTATCGCGATCATAGTCACTAATCCATCAGGAAATATTCTTGTCTCAAAAACCCTGAATGCCACCTCACAAAATTCTAGTATTCAGATAGGTCTACCACAAACGGCACAAATTGGCAAATACGAAGTGAACGCAACATCTATGTATAATATTTTTATATCTCCTTCTGGCTGGGAATCTCATTCTCTCTTTAAAGGCTTGGATCAGTTTACAGTGATGCCACTTGCGTTTTCTCCAAATGATGTATCAGTTATTTCCCCCCTAAAACAATTCAAAACTGGTATCTCTGCAAATGAAATAAAATGTAAACAAAACCTTGTTCTTATTACTAAAACAGAGAATAATTCTCCTGCGTGTGTAAAACCACAGACAGCACAGAAGCTTGTTGAACGTGGATGGGGGATACATGTTGATGTTAATGGAACGCTTGATTTTACCATTATTCCAATGAAAGGTCCTATTCCTACTTGCACTGAGTATGTTATATCACCCACAAATGAAAGCAATAATTTGAGTAATGTAAGGTCAGAAAGACTCTATTTGTATCAAAATATCATAGTCAATCCGAATGATTCTGTTACGATAGAGCCCCCCGGAGATAAACTAACACCGAATCTCAAAGGAGAGAAAATACATGTAGCAGGATTTCTTTTTGAACACCCATACCCATATCTTGTATGTGGAAACATGTTACATCCGGTGATCGTACCCTCAGTAATTGAAATTTTAGGTTGAATCTTCTAAATCTGATTTTTCCGAAAATGATTCATTGAAATAGGCATAGAATCATTCATAACTTTTGAATCAATGTTTTTAATATTGCTTAACCAAGACCTTTTCCTGTCAGCATCCCAAAGGATTCTGTCATTATTGAATATACACAATTGCTAGATTCGAATCCAATGAGACTCAAGCTTGATTGTATAAGCTTGTTATGATTTGATATGATTTTTACTAATGCAATTCGTTATTTAACAAAAAATTTCTATCTTTTAATTCTGATTATTCAATTAGATGAAAAACATGTGTTTATGTTCAAATTACACTTTCAAGCATGGACTCGTTTCCTATGATAGAGCCATCAAGTGTTACGATTTTTGCTGATTGAAAATTTTTAATGGATTGAATAATTGGCGAGATTGATTTTTTGTAGTATCTTTTCTGAGTTGCATAAAAGTACTTGTTAAAGGAAGGCACGATAATTATCTCTAAATTTCCGCTTGATGATGGAAATAGTTGGTTTTTTTGTGCTTGAATTGATACCCATACTCTCTGGCCATCAAGGACAGATCCTTCCTGAAAAAAGACAGGATGAACATGACCCATGACTATTTTATTTATGTGAGATAGATTTTCTGAAGGCATTGTATGGCCATGAGTCAAAAGCGTATCCCCAATTACAAGACCTGATGAGCTTGCAAATGTTATCCAGTCTGGCAAAAGCTTTTGTATGTTTCCATCATGGTTGCCAGGAATTACTATGGTCTCGATTTTTTTTCCAATCTCAAAAAATAGAGGAACTGCTTGCCACTCTATATTTGATATAAAATCAATGCCTGATTTTACATCCCCCAATAGTATCAACGAATCTGGCTTTTCTTGTTGTATAATGTATAAAAGAGAATCAAGTGTCTCCTGAACAAGTTCTTTTGGTTCCACATGGATCTCATTTGCTAGTAACGTTTTTTCAAATCCTATATGTAAATCAGTCACAACAAGATATCGCTTTTTTTCTTGTAATATCAAGGCAGGCTGTGATCGTACTATTCTTGTTTGGACCATCAAAAGATATACGAGCCAGTTTTGAATTAAATCCTTGTGAAAAAAGATTCTGAAAATCTTGATGCAGTGGTCTCAGGAAGAGGAGTGAAGCTACATTACTTTGAGCCAAGCAAGAGAAAGGTATGGACTGTCGTAGGAAAAGACAACGAACACTGGCTTGACCCCGATATAGGATTTTGCTCTTGTGAGGATTATTTTTTTAGCGTCATGGAAAAAGGCGGTGAGTGCTATCACCTGAAATCTGTCAAAGTTGCCAAGCAAGAAAACAAAGTTGAGGTTATAAAATTTGCAGACTCGGAGTTTGAAAGTTTTATTTCAGCAATTGTCTCTGATCTATAGCTTTATTTGGAACAAGTCTTCCTTTGAAACCCCTTTCCATAGTCCAGTCATGTCTTCTGGTTTTACTTGCTCTACCTTTGTTATCTTTTGTATCTTGATGTGGTCTGGGTTTGGCGGCATCCATAACATTGCCATGTAATCTCCAACATTTCCAACTTGGTCTGGTTTGGCAAAAGTTATCTTGTCTTTAGCAAAACCATTTGCCACTAACGCATTTGTTGCAGGAGCTTCAAGGTCTCTTCTCCCATGTACAAAAAGATAAACTGGTTTTTGAGGATCTATTTGATTCATCATACAAGCTTCGGATATAGCTTTAATCAATATTTCTAAAACTGACACTGGTAAATTTTTGTTTTGATAGGAGGTATGGTATTGTTTGAAGGCGTTGCTATTCGTGGGCCATTTTTTTAAGGTCTTCACATAAGGTTACTAGGCTTTTTCTTGTTGCCAAATCTATGTGGTCCTCATGAGTTGCAACCATTTGTTCTACACGTGCTTGCACTAATTCAAAGGGAATCTGATTTGCTTCGTTGTCATCTGAATTTATTTTGTGCTTGTCATATCGATTGGTTTTAAAGTATGAAAATTTTTTTGAATGGTCTTCTGTTTTACGAATACGCAGAAAAGTAAGAAGTGCCACTCCAGCTTCTTCATTTCGTACTAACATGAATAACGAAATAAAACCAACTGCAAATACTAGAGTAGAATAGGCAAGTGGTAATTGGGTAAGACCCAGGGTCAATGGAACCACAATCGTAATTACAAATAGAAGAACCGCGGAATAATATACTGGGTAATTGTAATTGGATGGGCGATAAAGCGACACTAATGGCTGAAGAGGTGAAATAACCCGAGTCTGACTCTGCGTTTTATGGTTTGTAGCCAAGTTTCTTCTTACCTCCGAATCATCTAGGTAGTATAAAAAAATGGTCTGCCAAATTTGGAAATGTGTATCAATATAAAGTCTAAAAATTGTGTTCATTCGTAAACCATTGTCTTCATCTAAAATTGATAGGTACATCAATCAAATCGATAGAATTTTTTTGAATTCTTGAAAACACAGAAGAAAAGAATTGATTTCTAAAAATGGAAAGACGGTCTTCGCCAGATCAACCCTAAATATTACTTAAAAAAACAAATCTTGGATTATATACAAGAAAAATACAGGTAATTTGTTGACCGATGTTCTAGTTGTTGGCTCTGGGGGCAGGGAACACGCGCTTGGCTGGAAAATTTCTCAAAGCAAAAAGGTAGGCAAAGTTTTCTATGCTCCAGGAAATGGTGGTACATCAAACAACACATCCATATCAGTAGATGATATTGAGAATCTTGCAAAGTTTGCGTCTGAAAAAAACTGCTTGACAATAGTCGGTCCTGAGGCACCTCTATCCATTGGAATAGTTGATGAATTTACAAAAAAAGGCTTGAGGATATTTGGCCCAACAAAAAAAGCGACGCAGCTTGAATCAAGCAAGGTCTGGGCAAAAAACTTTATGAAGCGAAACGGCATCCTTACTGCGCGATTTGAAATATTTGATGATTCCAAAAAAGCAATAGAGTATGCAAGATCAGTTAGCTTTCAACTTGTGGTAAAAGCAGATGGCCTTGCAGCAGGAAAAGGTGTCATTGTCTGTAATAGTACCAATGAAGCAGTGGCAGCAATTGATAAGATGCTAGTTGAGAAAAGTTTTGGCCCTGCTGGCTCTAGAATTATTTTAGAAGAAAGAATTGATGGAATAGAAGCATCATACATTGCACTTTCTGATGGCAATGTGGCAATTCCCATGGCTACAAGCCAGGACCACAAGAGAATATTTGACGGTGACAAAGGCCCAAACACAGGAGGAATGGGCGCATATTCTCCAACTCCTGTAATTGATGGTACCATGGCAGAAAAAATTCAAAAAAATGTCATTGACAAAACGATATCATCCATGAAAAAAGAAGGGATTCCTTTCAAGGGATTTTTGTATGCTGGAATAATGCTAAAAGATAACACGCCATACGTTTTGGAGTTTAATGCAAGGATGGGAGACCCAGAATGCCAGCCAATCATGATGCGAATGGAGTCTGATCTGTATGATTACATCAATGGTACTATTGATGGAACGTTATCCAAAATGCCGCCTGTTTCATGGAAAAAACAGAGTGCTGTCTGTGTTGTACTAGCATCAAAAGGATATCCTGAATCATATCCAAAAAATGAAGAAATACTAGGTCTTGATATCAAAGACAAAAATACGTTTGTATTTCATGCAGGAACCATACGCAATAACGGTACAGTGCTAACAAGCGGAGGCAGGGTACTTGGAGTCACTGCACTTGGTGACACACTAGAATCTGCAATCTCAAACGCATATTCTAGAGTGGAAAAAATCTCTTGGCCTGCCAAGTATTATAGAAAAGATATTGGAAAAAAAGGGCTCATGCCCTAATGACTTCGTCCTCAGTAACTATGCAATTAATTTTTATATCATGGTTATCATGAGGAAACGATCTGACTATCTGTTTTGCATATGATAGTGAAATTATTTTTGATTTTTTACCGTGCAAAAATCTGTCAAAGTATCCAAACCCGTATCCTAGTCTGAATCCGTCTCTTGTAAGGGCAATAGCTGGAACAATTACCACATCCAAATTTTTTACAGATTCGCACTTTTCTTTTGGCTCCATGATAGAAAAATTTCCTTGCTCTAAATCAGAAAGACTTGAAATCTTTTTGAAGACAAGATCATTTTTTACAACTTTGGGCAACGCTAACTGTCTTCCTGAATTTAGTATCTCTTGCAGTATGTCTTGTGTTTGAACCTCACTTCCAATGGAGTAATATGCGCCAATGCTTTTTGCACTCCTGAAAAAATCAACCTTTCTTAGATTGTCTTGAATTTGCTTGCTTGCTATTTTGATAAAATCAAGTGACAACGCATCACGTGCATCCAAAAGCTGCTTTCGCAGCCTTGCTTTTTCAATGACTTGGGACAAATCCTTTACTAATTGAGGCAGCTGTGACAGTGTTTTTTAAAAGCATCGCTACAGTCATTGGGCCAACACCGCCAGGAACAGGGGTTGCAAAAGATGCCTTTTTGATAACGTTTTCATAATCCACATCACCTACGAGCTTGCCATCCTGTCTGCTTATTCCAACGTCTATTACTATGGCGCCATCTGATATCATGTCTGCAGTGAGTGTAAATTTTGCCCTGTCACCTATTGCAGTAACTATGATATCGGCATCAAGACAGTGCTGTTTTAGGTTTTTTGTTTTAGAGTGACATGTGGTAACTGTGGCATTTTTCTCAAGCATCAGATGGTACAGTGGCTTGCCAACAAGATGGCTTCGGTTTACGATTACAACGTTTTTGCCTGAGAGGTCAATTTTGTAATAATCAAAGAGCTCCATTATCCCTGAAGGTGTGCATGGTTTTAGAACTGCTCTTCCTGATGCCAATAGTCCGATATTGTATGGTGTCAAACCATCGATATCTTTTATTGGAGAAATTCTCGAAGTTGTAGAAAATGCATCTAATTGTTTTGGTAGTGGGAGCTGTATCAAGATTCCATGTACTGTTTCATCTTTGTTTAACAAATCAATTAACGAGTTCATCTCTTGCTGGGAAAATGATTCTGGTAGCTTGTGGTCTTTAGTTTCAATTCCTACTTCGGAGCATGCCTTTTGTTTATTGTTGACATATGTAGTGGAAGCTGGGTTTTCTCCAACTAGAACCGTTGCAAGGCATGGTGTGATTCCTTCTGATCTTAATGCTTCAGCTACTGCTCGGGCTCTGTCTTTTACCGAATTTGCAACTGCAATGCCGTCTATTTTTTGTCCAGCCAAACAAGCTTGGATACGTTTCAGGATATTTAATCCTTGGAACGTGGTTCTGTAAAGTTTTTGGCTATGCCATCACTCGTATATCATTAATTCTTTTTCCTCAAGCATTGTGTGCAGGTTGTGTACTGACCTGTATACATCGGATTCCTTTTTTGCACCAGTACAAACGAGCTTTCCTGACGCAAAAATCAGAATTACCGTTTTTGGATCAAGCATTCTGTGTATTAGTCCGGGAAATTGTTCTGGCTCATACATGCTTCGTGGTAGGCTTCTTGCCGCTGTCTCTAGGTGAACTTTTCCACCAAGGTTTACAGAAGCTACAATGTTTTGTATTACAATGACAGGATCACTCTTTACCTTTATTTTGCCCGCTCGAAGCTTTTGTACAACACTTCTTACTGCCTTGATTGCTAGTTCTTCGGATTTTGCTCCAGTACAAACCATCTTTCCAGAACTAAAGATGAGCGTTGCAGTCCTTGGCAATTTTATTCTGAATACTAGTCCAGGAAATTGTTCAGGGTGATATTCTGTATCGGGAAATTTTTTTGTGATATCATTGAGATCAAATCTTTGATCAACAGATGCTGAAGCCACAACATTTTCAATACTTATTATTGGCTTAGTTTGAGGCATGTCTGGTTCGATATATCCCATTATATATACTCAGTAATGCTTTGTGATTCAAACAACCTATTGATTAAAAACATACTTTTCAGGAAGATCAATTAACAACAATTCAGTTTGCATGCCAGCTTCAATTGACAAGCTCTTCTCGTTTTCTATTCTTGCCGCATCTTGTGTCTTCATGGGATTTCCATTTAGCTCTATTTTGCCATCAATTACAAACAAGTAGCCCTTTCTGGACAGATCAAGCTTGTGGTTCACTTGAACACCTTCTGATAAAGAAGATACAAAAAAGTATACATCCTGATGTATGTGTAGTGTCTCAGTATTATCTGGCGCAACAACAAGTAATAGCCTGTTTAGTTTTTCTTGGCGTGAAAATTTTTTCTGCTCCCATGATGGCGTCAAATTCTTTTTGTTTGCAAATATCCATACCTGAAGCAACCTAAGAGAATCAGTCTTGGAACCATTATACTCTGAATGCATTATTCCAGAGCCAGCAGTCATTCTTTGAACCTCGCCAGCTTCAACAACTCCAGTGTTTCCAATGCTGTCTTTGTGTTCTAGTATTCCATCAATTACATATGTTATAATTTCCATGTCATGGTGCTGGTGAAAGTCAAATCCCTTGCCAGGTGCAATGATATCGTCATTGAAGACTCGCAATGGTCCAAAGTTCACCTTGTTTGAGTCAAAATATTCGCCAAAGGAAAAATGGTGTGTTGTGTCAAGCCAGTCAAGCTTGTTTTGAAAATGTTCTTTGGCTCTTGTTATTTTTATCATGTATCATATCTCAAGTAAATCACTATTAAATCCAAGTTATAGAAATGGCAAAGAGTAAAAAGGGAACGCCTCCCCAAAGCGAAAAACACACCAACACTAGATTATTACTTACGTTATGATTTGTTGGAAAATAGAATTACATCCAAATGCTTTTCAGTCTGCAAATCCTCTTTGCCTTTATGTCGTTTTCTTGGCTTATGGTTATTGGTATTTTAATTTTAATAGCGGTGTTTTTGTCTAGTGATGTATCTGCTCAGGAGCAAGCAAACGCGGCTTCAAATAAGGTCATTAATGTGATGAACACAAATTTCACGGAAACAAAAAAGAACTAGTAATGTATTTTTTTGGCGGACCTGATTTCTAGGAAATTACTATCTTACCTGTAAACTCCGCTTCTTTTCCCCCTCATATAGCCAATGGTTCCAAATATTGCTATTAGTGCGGCAGGAGTACCAAATGCAACTGGAAGCACATTGCCTGGATTGAGATTTATCTTCGGGTCTACTTTGAGAAATACACTAGAGCTTGCAATTGGTCTAGTCAGGTCACTATTCCCAGTACCAGTAGAATTTTCTTTGAGAAATATTATGCTGACTTGATACGAACCTGCCTGTACTAACCTTAAACTCCATTGCGTTGGTATGGATTTGCCTGGCGCAATAGAAGATACGTAGATTCCTTTCTGCGCGCTCCAGTCTTCAAGATCTATTGGTATGTTATTGTCCAGATCAACTATTGAGATGTATGCAATCCCCTGTATGCTCTCTGAGATCGTGGGGTTTGTTATTACTCCATCTATCTTGATAATCTGGCCTGCCACTCCCTCAATTTGTTTCTGAGACATGATATCTATCTTGACAGCATTATCATACACTTGGTATGATGGCAACTCTGTAGCTGCAAATACAGAATGATCTAGTGTAAACATTACACATAATATCGAAAAGAAAAGTAATGTCATAATTATACCCGAAAATAGTTTCATATTTTCTCGCCCCTCATATCAAACCGTCTTGTGTATACCAAAAACAAGATAATACAAGCAGCTGAAAAAATAATTACTGGCCATAGGTGGTTCACCTGCTGCATTAAGGACTGTTCATTGTCAACTAGCACGCTGTCAAGTGAGTTTACAGCATGAGAGAAGGGATTTATGCTTTCAAGACCGTTACCAAAACCTGTCTTTGCAAGTGATGTTGCAAAAAATACTGACGGCGCAATTAGAACCAGGACAATCATGAGCACTGCCATCATGCTGCTCTTTGAGGATTTTAGCTTGGCAGAAATTGCAACAGAAAATGACGAGACTGCTGTTACAAGTAACGTCCCATATACTCCAACATAAAAAATTGCAGACCAGGAAAGATTGGTACCGCTTGCAATTACCACAAGGTACGGGATTGATACCAAAAATAGTATTATCCAAACGGTAAGAACAGAAAGCATCTTTTGTATAGCTATCTGTCTGTGAGTAAGAGGAGTAAGAAGTAGACTCTCAAAAGTGCCAGACTCTACCTCTCCGGATATTGTAGAAGATGCGCTTGCTGCAGACATGATGACCCCAAAAGCAACTACAATCTCGCCAAAAGTAAATAGCATCTCTCCTTGGTCCATAAGACTTAGCTCCTTGTCAGTTAGGAGAAGATATGCTACTGTACTAAAAATAAGGGATGCAGCTATTATCCATACGGCACCTTTCCAAGAGTAAAAAGAACCAGAGACTTCACGATAAAATAATTCAAACATATGCTCTTTCCTTTCCTCCGATTTCTTGTCGTTCTGTTATCTTGAAATAAATCTCTTCAAGACTCATTTCCATTCGTTTGATTTCGTGTATCTGAAGTCCTGCTTCCTTAAAGGCATCAATTATGTGATTTAGATTGTAGGAGCCGTCACTTAGGGTGATGTTGATAAGATCATGTTCAACATTTAGTTTCATCTTAAATGGCAATCTTGTCAAGGACTCTTGTGCAGTCTCTGAGTTTAATACCCGAATGAGCAGTCTGTCAGATTTTTCTTTATCATCTGCGAACTTTTTTAATTCTTCAAACATTCCTTGTGCCACAAGCTTACCGCGATTTAAGATTGCAATCCTATTGCAAAGAGATGAGACCTCGCCCAGTTCATGGGATGAGAGAAATATAGTTGCTCCATTTTTACGGTTGATCTCAAGTAATAATCTGCGAATCTCTTTTTGTCCCTTTGGATCAAGCCCAAGTGTTGGCTCGTCAAGAAAAATAATTTGTGGCTCGTTAATTAGAGCTCTTGCAACCCCAAGTCTCTGCTTCATCCCTCTTGAAAAATATCCTATTGGGATATGAGAACTGCCTGCCAGTCCAACTTTTTTTAGAAGCTCCTTTGTTCGTTTTTTGGCTGTTTCTGGTTCTATTTTGTAAAGTGTTGCAAAATAAAGTAGGTATTCAGTAGGATCCATCCAGTTGTAAAATCCCAAGCTTTCAGGAACAAGTCCTATGAGATTTCTTATTTTTGTATTCTCTTTTATGATATCAAAGCCAGCCACTTCTGCCTTGCCAGATGTTGGCAGAAGGAGACCACAAAGCATCCTAATTGTTGTTGTCTTTCCTGCACCGTTTGGGCCAAGGAAACCAAAAATATCGCCTGTCTTAACATTCAAGTTCAACGAATCAACTGCAACAAAATTTCCATATCTTTTTGTAAGATTTGAAGTTGAGATGATGTCAACACTATCAATTTTGTCCTTAGCAGATGCACTTCTAATTTGTGGTACCTCCCACTTGAAATCTGAATTATCATTTTCTTCGTCTTTTGGGTCATCACGATTTTCAATAACAGCTGCAAGAGGATCATGCTTTTTCCAAAGCAAGCCTACTATGGTCCCTCCTATTCCAAGAGCAACAAGCGACCAGCTTACCCACATGTTAGTTAATTCCTGCCCGTCAGGTACATCATACAAGAACTTGAAGTACAGACCACCAAAAATTAGCACTGCCGAAAGAATCACAATGGGGTATTTTACATCCATTTTAGTCAATTCTTCCTTTTCACCAAAACCTCACTATTTGATCCACTGAAAGCTCTTTGTCACTGGCAGTATAATCGAATTGTAGCCATCTGCTAGATTCTTACTTGTTGCTGAAAATTCTAGCTCAGCTGCATTATCTTTCCCTTCAATGAAGGTCGTTACAGTTTCCATATTTTCTTGTGTTATTTTATTGTCCCAATTATATGTTAAAGTCCACGCTTTCCTTTCGTCAATTGATGATTGCTCAAAGCTTATTCGCTGATAATTGGCAAGCAAGGATTTCAGTGAGGGTTCAACTTGAGTTAAAATAAAATTTTGTACGTCTGAGGTGTCTGGTATATCTACAAGACCTGTAGAGACAACTATGCCTTGCGGTAATTTAGCTTCAAGACTGCCCGAGTTTTGTCCACGCACTACTGTTGATATGCTCGGAAATTTAATAGAGTAATAGTTCTCCTGCTTGTCTTTGTTTTCAAAAGAACTCATTTGAAATCCATTTGTAGACTGGGGGCTTAGTACGCTCGCATTTTTGATCCCGGCATTTGTTATAGGCGATGTTGACGTATCTGGAGCTATCTGTGTTCCAGCTTTAGGGCCAGGAGAATAAGAACTAAAAGTGTACACTGTAAAGGCAAGAAATACAATAACGCCTCCAGATATCATCAATGCACGTTTTCTGTCTACCTTTAACATGTTCTTTATCCTTTAATATCTCATTAATAATAAAATTAATTTCATTATATTATATTTAAGGGACAGCCAGCTAAATGATGTGAAGACACATGAAAATTCTTACTCCTGATTCTTAGGAGATTACTGCCTTTCTTCCTACTGTCTTGATTTTTCCTTCTGCAAAAAGCTTGACTGCTTTTGGATAAATTTTGTGCTCTTGGACAAGAATTCTTTTTGAAAGACTCTCGTCTGTGTCATTATCATTTACCTTAACTACGGCCTGTAAGATGATTGGACCTGTATCTACTCCTTCATCTACAAAATGAACCGTACAGCCAGAATACTTGACACCATGTTCAACTGCCTGTTTTTGTGAATGAAGACCTGGAAATGAGGGTAGTATTGCAGGATGTATGTTCATTATTCTCCCTTTAAAATGCCTGATAAACTCAGGACTCATTATTCTCATAAATCCAGCAAGACAGATAAGTCCATTTTTTGGCGTAACCCCATACTTTTCCAAGACTGCAACAAGTTTTTTATCATAATCCCAGCTTCCGCCTTTGGCTCCCTCGCTTTCTATTACTTTGGTCTTGACACCAAATTTTTGTGCAATTTTAATTCCTTTTGCATCTGACTTGTTTGAAATAACAACTGCAGGGTTTACTGGAATCTTGTTCTTCTTGACTGATTTTAAAATGGCCTCCATGTTGCTGCCTCTGCCAGAAATCAGGATGGCAAGATTAATCATGATAAATCTACTTTGTTGTGTAAATAAACACTTTACTGATCATGTATAAAAATTTGAATTAGGATCTAAAAACTTGATTATACTTATTGACCATACACTTAGTTTCAGATCAATCTAGCAATTTATATCCAATAGATTTGTCTGGAATTTGGATTTGGAACAAAATATCAAGATGACATCAAATGGTATAGTATCCATACAAAACGGAATGACAGTCCATCTTGATCCAAAACGAGCTACAAACGGCGGACTAGCATTTGTTTCCCATGCACACGTGGATCATCTACATAATCAAAACGGCGGCCTGCTTTTGACAACTAGACAAACAAGCGAGATTGCAAAGCTTCGTGGTTATAATATAGAAAACTTTGTTGAAGAGTTTGAGGATTTCTCCATGGTAGATACTGGCCATATCCTTGGCGCACGTGGTCTTGTATTTGGTGACGTCTTTTACACAGGTGATGTTTGTACCCGTGATCGTGGTTTTATGATGGGCGCAAAGATTCCAAAATGCAAAGTACTCATCACAGAGTGTACATTTGGCATGCCTGAATTTGTCTTTCCTGGAATAGATGAGACGATAAAAAAAGTAAACGGAATAATTTCTGAAATGTTCTCAAAAGGAAAACCTGTCATCTTACTAGGGTATGAGCTTGGCAAGGCACAGATTCTGTCATATTTATTTGCACATTGGAACCCGTATTATCACGATTCTATAAAACGGATAAATGATCTGTATAGGAAATTTGGTGTTGATCTAAAAGATTCTGTTGGCCATTCAGAAGCTGAAAAAAATGATCTTCTTGACAAAAAACCCTGGGTTATGATTGCACCAAACTTGGGAGCGCAAAACCAGTTTATACAACACATGAAATCAAAGTATGACGCAATAACAATTGGCTTTAGCGGCTGGGCACAGTCTAACAGGTTTTCATTTGCAAGACAGCATGATTATTCAATTGCTCTAAGTGACCATTGTGATTATAATGAGCTTGTTGAATTGGTAAGAAGATCTAACCCAGAAAAAATCTATACGATACATGGCTTTGTTGAAGAATTTGCAAACGACCTTGTTAAGATGGGATTTGATGCGCAACCATTGAAAGAAAATTCGCTTGATGAATTTTTCTAGTTAAACTTGCGCAACGACCTGTTATACGCAACACCAAATCGATGTGCTTCATCTCTTGCATGCTGTAAAATTTTTAGCGCATGATTATTTTTTGAAATCACTAGTGGCTCTTTTATTTTTGGAATGTATACTTCATCATTTTCTTTTGCCAATGAAATGCAAGGAATCTCGCCGCCAATGCTTTTTAGAGCGTCCAAGGCTGCTCTTAACTGACCTTTTCCTCCGTCTATTAATATCAAGTCTGGCATCTCATCTTTCTCTTTTCGCAATCTAAGATAGCGCCTCTTGATTACCTCATTTATCATTGCGTAGTCGTCCCTTCCCTGAATGGTTTTTATCTTAAATTTCCTGTATCCTGATTTGTCTGGTCTCCCATCGACAAATCTTGACATTGAACCTACGGCATAATCCGCGCCATGGTTTGAAATGTCAAAGCACTCTATTATTTTTGGAATGTTTTCCAAGTGAAGCTTTTCTTGTAATTCTACAAGGGCTGGCTCGAAACCCTTTGTCTGGTATAAGGTAAGGTTCTTCATGATGAGCTTTATCATTTCTTTTCTTTTGCCAGACAAGGGAACTATGATATTGACCTTAAAGCCAGAAGTTCTTGAAAATACTTCTTCCAAAATGTCTTTTTTTTCTGGAAGTTCGCTTGCTACAATGAATTTTGGAATTGGATTTGTGGAATAGTATTGTGATAAAAATGATGAAAACGAATTGTCTCCAACAAGATCAAAGGCAAACCTGTTTCTGTCACGAATTACGCCATTTGTCTGCCTAAAGCTCATGACATGTGCTGTCTGGTCCTGTATCTTGATTCCAAAATATTCTTCGTCATAGTTTTTTGTTGATTCCATTTTCTGTCTTGTCTGCAAGTTTTGTAATCGTTGTATTGTTTCATGAATTTCTTTTGCCCTTTCATAGTGTTGGTCCAAAGACGCATCCTTCATTTCATTTTCTAGTTTTTGTCTAAAGTCTTCTAGTTTTTGCTTGCCTTTTAGTATTGATTCAAGTTCCGCAATATGCTTTCCATATCTTTCACGTGCTTCTTGAAACTGACATGGGGCTTCACAATTTCCAAGATGATACTCCAAGCATGCCTCTTTTGGAAGCCTCTTGCATATTCGCACCTTGAATGACTTGCGCAAAAGGCCAATTGAGAGCATCTTTGAGCTGCCAGATGTAAAAGGACCATAAACCCTACCACCTCCAAGAAACTCGCCTGTTCTTGTTCTTCTTGCTACCATGAGACGTGGAAACTCTTCGTTTGTAATTCTAAGATAGGTATAGCGCTGTTGATCCTTTAATTCGATATTGTAAATTGGCCTGTATCGCTTTATCATGTTAGCTTCAAGCAAAAATGCCTCGCTTTCGTTGTCAGTTAGCACAAATTCAATGTCTGATATTTTTTCAACAAGCTTTTGTGTCTTGTAATTTTGGTTTTTAAGAAAATATTGTTTTACACGATTTCTAAGATTTTTTGCTTTTCCAATATAGATTATCTTTCCTGTATCATCTTTCATTATGTAAATTCCAGAATGTATCGGGATTGTTATCTTGGAAATATCAATTGTCATGTTTTAGAACTCTTTTCAAATACTGTCCGGTATAGCTATTGGGGTTTTGTGCTACCTGTTCTGGCGTGCCAAATGCAACCATCATTCCTCCCTTATCTCCGCCCTCTGGACCCAAATCTATAATCCAGTCCGAGTTTTTTATCACATCCATGTTGTGTTCTATTATTATCACAGTATTGCCAAGATTGACTAGTCTGTTTAAGACATCAAGTAATTTTTGTACATCAGCAAAATGCAATCCTGTTGTAGGCTCGTCTAACATGTACACTGTCTTGCCCGTGTCTCTTTTTGAAAGCTCAGACGCAAGTTTTACTCTCTGTGCTTCTCCTCCTGAAAGCGTGGTTGCAGCTTGGCCAAGCTTGATGTATCCTAATCCAACATCTGCAATTGTTTGCAGCTTTCGTTTAACAGCTGGTACGTTTGCAAAAAATTCTAGTGCTTCGTCCACAGTCATGGAAAGAATATCTGAAATGTTTTTGCCCTTGTAAAGAACCGAAAGTGTCTCAGAATTATACCTCTTTCCCTTGCATTCATCACAAATCACATAAACATCAGACAAAAACTGCATCTCGATTTTTTTAACGCCGTCTCCTTCACACGCAAAACACCTTCCATCAGGTACATTAAACGAGAACTGGCCAGGAGCATATCCTCGTTCCTTTGATATCTCTGTGTTTGAGTATAGTTCCCGAATTGGAGTAAATGCGCCAATGTATGTTGCAGGGTTGGATCGTGGAGTTCTCCCTATTGGCGATTGATCAATTCCGATTACCTTATCGATATGCTCGACCCCAAGTATCTGCTTGTGTTTGCCAGGCCTTTCTGATACGATATGAAAGTGTGCAGAAAGGGCATTGTATAAAATGTCATTGACTAGTGTGGATTTGCCAGACCCAGAAACTCCAGTTATTGCAATCATAAAACCAAGTGGAAACTCGACATCAATATTTTTTAGATTGTTTTCTGCTGCACTTTTTACAACCAGCTTGCCTTTTTGCTGACGAGTTTTTTTGACAAGCTTGATTGCATGGTGATTTTTAAGATACTCTCCTGTTATTGATTTGTGATTGTTTAAAATTTGGTTTATTGTTCCTTCAAAGACTACACTTCCTCCATGAACTCCAGCTCCTGGTCCCAAGTCGATTATCCAATCAGAATGTCGAATTACTTCCTCATCATGCTCTACTACTAGTATTGTATTACCAAGATCACGCAGCTTTGTTAGAGTCTTTATTAGTTTCGCATTGTCTCTTTGATGAAGGCCAATCGTTGGTTCGTCTAAAACATAAAGCACACCTGTAAGATTGGAGCCAATCTGTGTTGCAAGTCTTATTCTTTGCGATTCTCCACCAGATAAAGTTGCGCTGACCCTGTTTAGTGTCAGATAGTTTAGTCCAACATTTTTCAAAAATTCTAGTCTTGAGAGTATCTCTTTTAGTACAGATTTTGCGATGTATTTTTCAGTCTCTGTGAGCTTGAGATTTTGAAAAAAGTCATAACATGCATCAATTGAAAAGTCACATACATCCATTACTGACTTTTCATTTATCCTCACAGCAAGCGCTTCATCTTTTAGCCTTCTGCCTTTACAAGAATTACACGGGGTTTCACGCATGAACTTTCTAAGCTCCTCCCTTTTTGATTCCGAATCAGTTTCTACAAAATTTCGATTTAAGCTTGGAATAACACCGCTAAAGGCATTGGTGTATTGCCATTTGGAATCAGTTGTCTGAGATTCATATGAGAATTTTACCACTTCGTCTGTACCATTCAAAATGACTTGCAACTGTTTTGGGCTCATCTTGTTTATTGGAGTTAGCAAATCAAAACCAAACTTTTTGCCAACATCTCGAAGTGTCTGTCTTCTAAACGAGGAAAATCTTCCAGACCATGGTACTATGGCGCCATCGAGTATTGATTTTGTCTTGTCTGGAATAAGTAAATCAGGGTCAAACTCCATCTTGACTCCAAGACCATGACAAGTCTTGCAAGCTCCAAATGGCGAGTTGAACGAAAACGTTCTTGGTTCAAGCTCACCAATTGTTATTCCACAATAAGAGCAGGCATTATTTTGAGAAAATATTCGCTCGTCTGTTCCTGAAATTAATACTGAACCTTTACCTGCCTTTAGTGCATTTTGGACAGATTCAAAGAGTCTGCTTTTTTCTTCTTTTGACGCCTTTATCCTGTCAACTACTATTTCGATATTATGCCACTTTTGTTTGTCAAGTGTTGGAATCTCTCCGTTTAACTCTGCTATTTCGTTGTCTACTCTTACTCTAGAATACCCTGATTTTTTTACCTGCTCAAATAATTTTTCATACGTGCCTTTTTTTCTTTGAATAAGTGGTGCCAAAATTAGAATGTTTTTTCCATCAGATTCTTTGAGAACTGATTCACAGATTGATTCTGCGGATTGATTTGATATCCGGCGGCCACACTTTGTACAGTGAGGGATTCCTATTCTTGCATAAAGAAGTCTTAGATAATCATAGATTTCTGTTATTGTTCCAACTGTTGATCTTGGGTTTTTGCTTGTGGTCCTTTGCTGAATTGAGATTGCTGGCGACAATCCTTCGATGGAATCCAAATCAGGTTTGTCCATCATTTCCAAAAATTGTCTTGCATAGGCAGAAAGTGATTCAACATATCTGCGCTGCCCTTCTGCATAAATTGTATCAAACGCCAAAGTAGACTTGCCAGAACCAGAAAGGCCAGTAATAGTAACAACTTTATTTTTTGGAATGTCCAAATTGATGTTTTTTAAGTTGTGTTCCCTTGCACCGCGGATAATTAACTTGTCGTTCATTTTCCTAACTCTTTTTGTATCTTTGCAAGCTTATCACGGTACTCTATTGCACGCTCAAAGTCTAATTCTTCAGCAAATCTTTTCATGGCTGCTTCTGTCTCAATTGCATGCTTGACCAAATCACTTCTAGACATATGTTTTAATTCATCAAGTTTTGCTGTCTGCTCCGGGATTGCTTTTACTATGGTAGTTGGTTTGATACCCATCTTTTTGTTGTAGGCTATCTGTTTGTCTCTTCTTCGTTCGGTTTCTAGCATTGCAAGCTTCATTGATTTTGTTACAGTATAAGCATACATTATCACGGAACCATCAATGTTTCTTGCAGCCCTTCCAAAGGTCTGAATCAAACTGGTAATGTTTCTAAGAAAGCCTTCCTTGTCTGCATCTAAGATGGCAACAAGGGAAACTTCGGGAATGTCAAGTCCTTCTCGTAACAGGTTTATTCCGACTAGTACATCAAACTCACCAAGACGTAGCTGCCTTATCAGCTCGGTTCGCTGCAGGTTTTCAATCTCAGAGTGAAGATACCTGACCTTGACTTGCATTTTTGAGAGATATTCTGCAAGATCTTCCGCCATTCTTTTTGTTAAAGTGGTAACAAGAACACGTTGGTCTTTTTCAACTCGTTTTTTGATTTCAGAGACCAAGTCATCCATTTGGTTTTCTGTCTTTCTTACCTCTACTTTGGGGTCAACAAGACCAGTTGGTCGTATGAGTTGCTCTACTATCTGAAAACTTTTCTTTCTTTCATATTCGCTTGGAGTTGCAGAAACAAAAATGGTGTTTTTGATATATTTTTCAAATTCTTCAAACTTTAGTGGTCTGTTGTCAAACGCACTTGGAAGCCTAAACCCATAATCTATAAGAGCTTTTTTGCGAGTATGATCTCCGTGATACATACCGTGGAGTTGTGGGATTGTGACATGAGACTCATCTATTACAAGTAAAAAATCATCTCCAAAAAAGTCGAGCAAACAAAAGGCGGGTTCTCCTGGATTTCTTCCGTCAAAATGTCTTGAATAGTTTTCAATTCCAGAACAGTATCCAAGCTCCTCCATCATTTCCAAATCATATTTTGTTCTCATTTCAAGTCGCTGTCTTTCAAGCTCTCGTAACTGCGGTAATCTTTTTTTGAGCTCATCTTTTATCGATTCTACTGCAGTTTTTCTTACATCACTTGCAACAAGATAGTGTTTTGCGGGGAAAATTTTGATTTGTGGTATGATTTTTTTCTCTTTAAGGGAAACAAGATCACAGACAGATATTTTTTCTACCTTGTCTCCAAACATGGAGATTCTTACAACATCATCAGAGTAGGCAGGAATGATATCTATGGTATCACCTTTAATTCTAAATCTTCCTGAGACAGGCTCCGTATCATTTCTCTCATATCGTGCGTTGATTAGTTGTTTTATGAGAGAAGAACGCCCAATCTCCTTTCCTTTCTCGATAATAATTGACATTGACTCCCAATCTCGCGGTGACCCAAGAGAATAGATGCATGATACTGTAGCAACAATAATTGTAGGCTCGCCTGAAAGAAGCATTGCAGTTGCCTCTAGTCGCATCTTTTCAATTTTTTCGTTAATCCGTGTGTCTTTTTCTATATAGGTATCAGTTTGGGGAATGTAGCTTTCTGGCTGATAATAATCATAATAGCTAACAAAATAACCTACATTATTTTTTGGAAAAAATTGTTTTAGCTCAGAATAAAGCTGGGCAGCAAGAGTTTTGTTGTGTGATATTACAAGTGTGTTTTTGCCTGTTTTTTGAATGACATTTGCAACAGTAAATGTCTTACCGCTTCCTGTCACACCAATTAACGTTTGAATTTTTTTCTTTCGTACTCCGCCCACTAGATGATCTATTGCCGGAGGCTGGTCACCTGTAGGTTCAAACTCTGATACAAGCTCAAAACTTGGATTTTCTAACAACACAACAAATCAACAAAAACGAAATTTAAAGCAATGGTACTTTCAGTATGACTACCAGTTTGGCTCTTCTGAAATGATAAGGCCATCTTTTGTTTGCGAAATGCCCATTATTTTGAGGGTGTTTTGTGCATAAGGTGAATTTCTTTCTAATATCTTGTGAGCCAACTCTAGGCGGGATTTTTTATCAAGGTGTTGGCCTACTTTGTATTTTCCACGCATTATTGCTGGAACTACCTTGAGTATTGCAACCTCGTCTACAACTTCCATCTCTGGTTTTATGTTCTCATAACCTCCTTCGGGCTGGTATTTTTTCATTAATGCGTTAAGAGCTAGAGTTTTTTCGTTTCTATCGGTTACTATGGTTCCAGTTCCCTTGATTACGACACTTATGTAAAGAGTATCTGCCTGTGAGGCGTCTTTGGGGTGTGTAAAATATGACGGAAGAAACTCTAGGCTTTGGTCTACCTCAAAACCGACTTTGCTATTTTGCTTTATGTTTTCAAGTTTTTCACCTTTGGTGTGGGAATGCATGTATACGGCATCATTGGTATAAACAAAGTTCATTGGAATTATCTGTGGGTATCCTTCTTTGTCAATACTGCAAATCCTTCCTGTTTCCTGTTGGTTTAGAAATTCAATCAATCTTTCTTTTGATTTTATCTCAAGCCTGCCTAAAAGTTGCATGAAATTGATTATCAGCGTTGATATTTTTGTATATGGTTTTTAATAGATAAATGGGGGTACTTTCTATCATTGGGTATGTTGATAAAAGACCTTTTTTCAGATTTTAGAGCATTTTTGATTGCTGGCAGTGCAGTGATCGCATTTTCACATTTTATCTATACTTTGTTTGGCGTTACCATACCATCAACAGTTTGGGACTTTTTCAAAGAATTTGGTGCTGCAATAATTATGTTGTCTGTTTTTGTCTTTGTTATTGCGTGGTTACTAAAAGCAAAGCCACACAAAAGACCACAACGCTATTTTGTTTTACCGTATGATGTATTTGGAAACCAATCAAGAATAGAAGGATTGAGAACGGAATTTAAAACTCATGATGTAGCATGGAGTTTTATGAAACAATATAAAAAATCTTATCCGCTTTACAACTTTGCCCTTGTCTCAGATATTCCAAACTCAGACAGAAAAACTATCTTTAGATATATCTGACAATCTGATTACTTTTTAGCTCGCCTTTGCTTTTTCTTATTTTTCATATGCCAAATAAAAACCAAAAAACCAATGACAGACGAGACAATTGTGCCCACTCCAACAACTGGTGCTATGAAAAAGTTACCAACCCAAAGTCCTTCTGAACTGCCTATCTCAAGCATGCCTCTTTGTCTCACAAACACATTTAGTGAATCCTCTAACGAGTACACTTTTCCTGATTTGTCCATGTACGTGCCATTTAGGTGAATGCTTGCATGGGTTGGAACGCCAAGATCTTTTTGTGTTTGTATTACAAATTCAAAATCAGATGATTTGCCTGGCTCAAGATTTGTTATCGAATAAATTTTTCTGCCATCCAACGTCACTTGCGAAGAATCGATACGCATCTGTATGTTTAGTGCCTCGCTGCCTTGGTTTTTTATTGCCCCCATAATTGAAAATGGTTCTCCAGCAAAAACCTCATTTGGTGCTTGGGCATTAAGCAGTAGCAAAGGTTTTGATTGTGTATTAAATTCAATTGCTTTAGTTAGTGAATTTTTTACAGGGTTTGGATCAAAATAGCCCTTGATAAAATATTTGACCTCTATGTTTGCAAGAAAAGTCCCATCTGGAGTTCCTTGCTTTACTTGTGCATTAAAGTTATTTCCAAGTGTAGAATCTTTGGGAAGGCTATCAATATGAAACTGGTTTTGTGATATGGCAAGTTCTGGGGATGATATGGTTAAGGTGATATTTGATACCTGATCTGCAGTAGTTTTTACAACAGAAGAAAGAACGAAATTGTTCTGCGGTGTTAAAATGTCTGGATAGTTTAAGGTGACTTGAATGTTGGAATCAGATATTGTATTTTGCATTCCATAGGCTGGTATAAAAAAAAATATTGCGAAAACAATTAAGAGAGAATATTTCACAAGGTAAAGTTGCAATCGTAACTTATATTGTTTGAACTATTTTCTGGGATTGTCTATTTCCTTAAAGTACGGCATTATCGTAGATGAAAATTTGTCTAATGAACCAAAGTATCCTGAACCCCAAAATCTTACAATAAAGTGATTTACTCCTGCCTTCATGAATTTCTCAAACACAGGGATGATGTCATCAGGGGTGCCAATGCCCATTGATGAACGTGCTATCTTGTCAGGAATTGTTTGTGCAGCTTCGCGCATCTTTACAATCCATTCTTGGTTTGACATTGAATACTCAGTAAAGTATTTTTTAAAATCAAAACCTTCTATATCTTCAATGTTATGAACTTTTAGTATTTCTGGTTTGAAGAGGCTTACTTTGACTGCATTTTTCATTTTTACCCATGCTTCTTCTGCATCATCAGCAAAATACACGTCAATGTCTACTGCATATTGGAAATCTTTTCCATCCCTGCCGTTTTCTTTCATTGAATCTTTTATTGCCTTGGTATGTACTTCGTATAGTTCAGGAGTATATCCTATTGGAATCCATCCATCTCCATACTTGCCACACAATGCAAGTGTCTTTGGAGCACCAGCGGCCATGTAAATTGGTGGGTGTGGCTTTCGAACACTTGGTGCTTGAAGACAAGCTTCTTCTAGCTGATAAAACTCTCCAGAAAAACTTACTCTGTGTGCAGGTGATGATTCAAAAAGTAATTTTATCACTTGAAGTTGTTCTGCAAATCTTCCTACTGGCTTGTCCCATTGTATCTTAAACTCCTTGATGTTTTGTGCCTCCCCCGCACCAATTCCTAGTGTTCCTCTTCCATGTGATACTCTATCCAAAGTTACTGTAGCAAGTGCAATATTTGACGGGTGTCTTCTTACAGCATCTGTAACACACGTTCCAAGTTCTACTTTATTTGTAACGGAAGCAATTGCAGAAAGCATAACCCATGGGTCATTTACAATAGCATGATTCCATTGTGGGACGTTTGTATGGTCCATGTACCAAATGGAGCTATATCCTGTTCTATCTGCCAAAATACAAGCAGTAAGAATCTGATCCTCGGTTAGTCCGAGCCGTGCAACGTTTAATCCAAACTGGATTCCAAACTTAACCATTTTTTCTAGCCCTATAACATGATGGTCAACTGAATGTTGTATTTAAGTTTAGTAAATTGTATAAAAATTAAAATTTTTTATTAAAGAAAAATCGCTAATAGATATTGCTACAGTCTACCGTTTGTGATATCCTGCAACAATTGTATGACGTCTTCTTTTGTAACAGGAATTGGATTTGGGTCAAGGTGACCAAGGTCTGTCATAACAACATCGGCAGCTTGAGCTATTGGAGTTTTCAAAGTAAGGCGGTCAAACTTTAACTTCGCTACTACTTCTTTGAATTGCTCATAGAATATTGATTTATTGAATCTATGTGCAACAGTGGTACAGGATGAAAGCGAGTACCCGTGAGGCACACCTTCGTTTGAGAACACATAGGATAGCGCATGTCCCAAAGTCGTTGACGCATTTCCAAAACCAATACCTGATAACATAGAACCATAAGGATAGTTTTCTGGTTTATTATTCATTATGGCATCATATAACACATCAAATGCTGCCTTACACATGGTTCGAGTAAACTCGTTGCCCTTTTTACTGTCGTATCCCTCTGTTGCTTGGGCACACGCATCACATACGGAATTTTTAACAATTGCTTCAGGTGTTCCTTCTAAAAAGTATGAATCAACTACTGCCATGTCTGCAAGGAATTTTTCATCTTGTAGAAGTTTCTTTTTTCCCTCGAATTTTAAAACACAGTATGTAGTCATCTCGCTTCCCGTTCCAAATGTTGTTGGTATGAGAATTTTTGGAATTTTTAATTCAGATGCAGCATATTTTGCAACGTCTTGGGAACTTCCACCTCCAAGTCCGATTATTGCAGAAAGATTCTTTGTTTTATACTCTGAAATTACTTTCTGAACTGTTTCAATTGATGGTTCGGGTTCTACTTTGTCAAACAAGTGATAATCTGTTATCATCATTCTGGCAAGCCACTTTGAGGAAACATCTTGTGGCGTGGTGGTTACAACTAGCGCATTTTTTGGATATTCTGCTTCAGAAAGAGCGTTTTTTCCGAATTTTATTACTTTTGGTATTCGGATAACATTCATGATAAAAGTAGATTTTCAATTATTATTATACTTACTTTTTATCATTAAAAAATCAGATTTTGCTTTACTTTATTACTACACAAGATACAATAGTCATAAGTTTGTTAATCATTTCTAATTATGATAATAAAAAATTTTAAAGAACTTGCAACAAATCATGCAAAAAAGGATTCGTTGTACATTCTGGAAGCAGGACTTGATGCAGCAATGCCTGGATTATCACTAAAAAGAATAGTGAAAAAAAACAAACTTGTCATAGGAAAAGATACTTTTTCCCTCTCAAAATATGATAGAATTTTTGTTGTTGGGTTTGGAAAAGCTGCTGATTCTATGGCAAAAACAATCTGTTCACTAACTCGAACTGACGGAGGCATTATTGTTATTCCAAATAAAACAAAATCAGTATTAATAAATAAAAAATTCAAGGTTCTTCATGCTAGTCATCCCATTCCAAATAATCAAAGTGTTAGTGCAGGAAAACAAATTATTGAATTTTTAAAAAGAACACACCCATCTGATTTTATAATATTTTTAATATCTGGGGGCGGCTCTTCACTTGTCTCATTACCAGATGGTATATCCCTTAGTGACAAAAAAACTATTACTAGTTTATTATTAAAATCTGGTGCAAACATAAAGGAAATAAATTGTGTACGAAAACATCTTTCTCAGATAAAAGGGGGTAAACTAGCAGAAAATCTTTCATGTGACGCAGTATCGCTTGTAATGTCTGATGTCATAGGTGATGACTTGTCAGATATTGCGTCTGCTCCTACCTACTTTGATGATACCACATTCGAAGACGCAGATAAAATATTAACGAAATATAACCTCAAAAAAATCACACCACAAAGTGTCCTAAAAAGACTAGATCTTGGCATTCGTGGGGAAATTCCAGAGACACCAAAATTTTCAAAAATAAAAAATTACATTATTGCTACAAACAATAACTGTCTTGACGCAATGATAAAAAGAGCAAAAAAACTTGGATATGCTGTAAAGGCTAGGCACCAAACCTCTGGTAACGTAGCCGTTGTTTCAAAAAAACTAGTGAAATCTATTCCAACGAAACAACGTTCATGCCTTATTTTTGGAGGAGAAACTACAGTAAAAGTAGTTGGAACTGGAAAAGGGGGAAGAAACCAAGAGTTAGTTCTATGCATGTTAAATGAGATTCAAAAAAGTAGAAAAAATTTAGTAATTGCAGCCTGTGGTACTGATGGCAAAGATGGAAATACTGATGCAAGTGGAGCAATTGTGGAAAGTTCTATGTGCCAATTTCTTGACATTCAAAAATTTCTAAAAAACAACAATTCGTACTGTTTTTTCAAAATGCATAATTGTCTGATATTTACTGGTCAAACTCACACAAATCTTATGGATATTGGCATATTGTTAACTAGACAATAGATCTTTGCATGCTCTCTTGTCTGTTCTGATCCTGTCCCATTATTTTGAATAATCCATGAGATTCTTTTCTCATTATCATCGGAAAAATAGAAGTGTTCCATATGTCAACCAAAAAGGTGCTGATTGTCTATATATTTTGAATATAGTACTGAATAACAAAAATTAAAATTTGATGGCGTGCTAGAGACAAACTCGTTTTTTACCAACATGGTAGATGAACTAGTCGAGTTTTCAGAGTATGATCCAGAGCTTGCAGAGGGTCTAAGATGGCTAGACAGCGAAGCTCAAAAGCGCGGCATTACATTTTATGAGATGGTGTTTCATGTCTTGCATCGATATGATATTGATACCAAGGCAAAAGATTGGTTGGCTACAAGAAACTAATTATTTTATTCCAGAACAAATGTCACTTAACAGATCAGGGTTGTATTGTCCTGGCGATGACTTGATTTCTGATCTATGAATTACTTTGCAAATAATATCAGGAAAGATATAATTAGTAAAAAGGAAAATACTCAAAAGTAAAACTCCAATTACAATAAAAATCCCAATCGGCATCTTCATTTTTTAAACCACAAGTGACTATTGCCTTTTTTCCAGAGGCAAGTATTCACATCCGGATGGCCCGCAATACTTTCCTACATAGACTGCTTTTGGTCTGTACAGCATGGGTTTTGGCGCGGCCTCGGCAAATTTTTCTTCAATAATATGAGCTGTCCATCCTGCAACCCTTGAGATTGCAAAGATTGGTGTGTTCAAATCAACTGGAATCTTTAGCATGTAGTAAGCAGAAGCGCTATAGAGATCTACATTTGGAAAAATATCTGAACCCTTTATCTTTTTCATCTCTTCTGCTGTAATGTCCTCAACTTTTTTTGTAATTTTATACCAGGGATCACCTGTTTTTTCAGATAGTCGTCTTGATAACTCTCTTAGCACTTCGGCTCGTGGATCAAAGGTCTTGTACACTGCATGCCCCATTCCCATTATTTTTTTGCCTTGAGTGAGTCTTTCTTTAATCCATGCTTCGACTCTGTCCTCGGTCTTGATATCTAAAAGCATCTTCATTACCTGAAAATTAGCGCCGCCATGAAGCTCCCCACTTAGGGCACCAATGGCAGCACTTACTGCAGCATACATGTGGGCACGAGTGGACGCTACTTCTCTTGCAGCAAAAGTAGATGCATTAAAACTGTGTTCCGCATGTAAAATTAAACAAATATCAAAAATTCTCGCAAATTCACTATCTGGCTCGTTTCCTGTAAGCATGTAAAGAAAGTTAGCGGCATGGCTGAGAGTTTTTGATGGTTGTATGATTTCCTTTCCATTACGAATCCTATCCCAGCATGCTACAATTATTGGAATTTTGGAAATAAGGTTAATCGCTCTACTGTAATTTGAAGGTCGGTCGTCTGATTTTTCATTATCATACGCTGCAAGTGTTGCAACAGAAGATTGTAAAACATCCATCGGGTTTGCTGTCTTGGGTAGATTCTCGAGGTTTTTTTCTAGACCTTCTGGTACTTCACGTGATGAAACCAGTTTGATATTAAATTCAGAAAGTACCGTCTTTGTTGGAAGGTCGTCATTGAGGAGCATGCAAGCAGTCTCCTCATAGGTGGATTTTTTTACTAGGTCCAAAATGTCGTATCCCCTGTAAATTAGCTTGCCGTTTATACCGTCGATTGCAGAAATCTTTGTGTCTGCAACCTCGATGTTTCTAAGACCTATGTTTTTTGTTTGCATAAATATTACTGCAAAAAATGCGTATTAAAATTATACCATACCAATCAACTTAGGATATTGTAAATAAATACAAATTAAGTGCAGATTTGAAAAACAAACAGTGAAAGTTTTTCCTACCTTGCTGTACATTTTATCTTGCTTGTTTTTTCCAAAAATTCCCTAATCGGCTTTTGGTAAGCAAATTCCTCTAGTTTCTCATTTAACAATTCCATAAAAACATCAGATGTTCCGCTATCAAGTTCAGTAAATACTCCTCTTAGATATTCTGGGTGATTATAACAATCAGGTAAGTAAGCCTGAAATTTCTCATACAAGATCCTGAAAACATCATGTAACAATTTACTGCCACCTATTTCTAGTAATGATTCCTCTATGGCAAGACTAACTAGTGCTTTTTTTACCTGGTTGGCATCAGGAAACATTGTAATTATATAAACAAAAACTCGCTAAAATTTGTTCGTCCTTTAGAAAAGTTACATACTACATAGACAGGCAAAAATTAAGCAGTTTGTCTAATATGACAACTTTGGACCATATAGCGTAAATTTTTAAAAAATATTGAAAATGACTGAAACCGAAGATGATTTCATGAAACTTGTTGATGAATTTGTTCTAGTTTCAAAAGAGCCAGAGATTCTTGAAGAAATAGCTCACCTTGACATGGAAGCAAGATTACTTGGAATAACATTTTATGATATGTATTGCGTTGTTTTACAAGATGTTGCCGGCCATCAAAATCTTGTATCGCGATTCAAAATTTTTATGAATGAAAAGAAAACTATCTGAATATTTTTAGTTTAAATGAGGGTCATTCTGCCTTGATAATTCAATGGCAAGAACCCAAGTTGTTTGTGTTTCGCACAAGGAGGATGCAGATGGTATAGGTGCAGCCTCGCTTATCAGACAAGCATTTGGCGGAGAGACAAAGCTGGTTGACTATCCTGGACTTATGACCGAGCTTGAACAACTAAAAAACAACGAATCCTTGAAAACTTTGTATATCTGCGACTTGGGCTTGAGTAAAACTAACCAAGACCAATTTGTTGAATTATTAACTACACTTAGAAAAAAACGAGTCTCAATTACCTACATTGATCATCATGATTTGGATGAAAGCATAAAAAAGAAAATCAAGTCCCTCAAAGTCAAACTCATTCATAACATCAATGAGTGTACTACCGTACAAGTGTATAACGCATTCAAGAAAAAGTTGACAGATCATGGTGCTTTCATAGCTGCATGTTCTGCTGTCACAGACTATATGGAAGACAGGCCGTTGGGCTCACAACTTCTTCAGAAATTTGACAGACAGTTTGTTTTAATTGAGGCCACAGTTCTTACATTTATTATAGTAAGCCATCAAAAAGATTGTGAGTACTTGCTTTATCTTGTAGATGAGCTGAGTGAATCAAAATACCCACATGACATTCCAAACGCATTTGAATTTGCTCGATTACAGGCAGAAAAAATATCAGGCGTGATTCAAAAAGTAAAAGACAACATGAAGACCATGAAAAATCTTGCATACATGGAAGTTACTGACTCTGGTGCCAGCATGGTTGTAAATTTTGTTTTAGGCATGTCAGGAAAAAACGTAGGGATGTCGTACAAATTGCGAGAAGACCATGGAATTTATGCAGTATCTATTAGGGGCTCGCGCTCAAGTAAGGTTCACCTTGGAAAAATTGTTAATGAGCTAGCAACTGAGCTTGGAGGATCTGGTGGTGGGCATGACAAGGCATGTGGGGCAGTGATTCCAAAAGAAAAGATAAACATATTTTTGAAGAAATTCGATTCTAAATTATCAAAATCATATTGAACAGTAGGATTTGCGCTAGAACTCACGCAATCTCTATGATTATGTCAATTTCCACACAAGAGTTCAAAGGAAGGCTTGCTACTCCTATGGCAATCCTACTGTGTTGACCACTTGAACCAAATATCTCATAAAGCAAATCTGATGCAGCATTAATTACTTTAGGTTGATCCGTAAATTCTGGAGTAGAGTTTACAAATCCTGAGACGCGAACGATTTTTGAAATTCTATCCAAGCTTCCAATTTCATTTTTGAGCTGAGCCAACGCATTTATTATGCAAAGTTTGGCAGCCTTTTGCGCATCTTCAATTGAGATGTCTTTTGGTACCTTCCCAAGATATGCTACTTTGCCATCTTTTATTGGAATCTGGCCTGAAACAAATCCTAGTTTGTTTGTAATCACAACAGGGACATAAGAGCCCGCAGGTTTTGGAGGGCTTGGAAGAACGATATTAAGTGAAGCAAGTTTTTCATCAATCATAAAATTTGGTTTAACTGTATGTGCTTTAACTTTATCTTCATAAGATATAAGGAAATTTTCTATATCTACAAATTTTGTTAAAACTCATTTGAAACAGGAAGCAAAATAATATGAATTTCTTTGTGTGTGGTGCTTTTTGCATAGACTATATTATGTTGTACTAAAAATACACAATATGGAAAAAGTACATCATCCGACCCAAAAAGATTTTGACATCTTGCTGTCAAAATTAAATGCACTTGAGGTTTCGGCCACCGACAACTTTCAAAAATCACTTGTTGGTGTGTTAAAGATCTTAGTTGAAAATCAAATACACTCACTTTACGAGTTAGAACACCTAAAAAAGGCAATTGATTTGCTTACACTACAGATCTTCAAAGTTGAGCGTAAGACAAATTCATGATTTGAATTTTTAAAATGTCAGCATGATAAAGACATTTCAAAAATACTTACCTAATTCTAGATTGATGGTTAATTAATAAAAGATTAAATTCAGGCTGACATTTTTTTGAAGCACATGAAAGAGCCTCATAATTATCGAAAAGTAGGATATTCTATGATCGTAATCTCTGTTTCCCTTGTCGCAATAGGTTTACTTGTCTGGGCTATAGGTAACAACTATCATTTTGCTAGCGACCTTATGGCTGGGCAAGAAATTGGTGCTATGACACCAAAAAATGGTTACAATATTGTTTCCTTTGATGATTCACAACCAGTTGGTGCAAAACTGAAACTACTTGATCATGCAGGAACAAATGAGACTGCTTTGCAACTCAAAGAACAACATGCTACTTCAGGTACAACAACTCTAATCTTTGATTCATCACTTGATGACAATAAAATGTTAATTGATAAAACAAGATCTGAACTTGCACAAATTGCACAAGAAAAGGCATCAGCTGCAGCTGCTGCGGCTACAAACAATTCTACAGCACAAAGTACGCCACCAGTAAAATCAACCACCATACTACCTATTGGGAACACTAGTGCTACTACTGCCAATCATGGCAATGAATCTGTGACAATTACTGAAAAAGTAAACACAACAGAAACTAACAAAAATCAAACAACTACAAATGGTAGCAAAAAATCTGTAGATCTCAGTGAAAAAGTTGGTATTACTTCAAAGTAATCTTCAAATGCGTCATAGATTATCAAAGTAAATCTTCATCAATTTCTTCTATAGGATCAATGTACTGTATACAAGTACACTGTGGTATAAGACACCTGCCTACTTTTGCAAGAGAATGACTTTTTTCAGATGGCTCATGAGCTTGATCTATATGATGACATCTCTTACAGTTCATATAAAAAAGAAATTTTAGGTTTTATTTAACATTTGAATTATTTAAAAAACCACTCTTTATTTTAGATATCTTTTTTGTCTAAATTATTTAGTGATTTCAGTTTTGGAAATCTTATTTTTAAGTACGTCTGTATCATTTTTTGATTTTGTATATTTATTTATAGCCCAAGTACATATTGATACTAGCATAAATATTGCTATGAATATAAGCAAAATTCCAATAATTCCAATTGGAGCTATACTCCCAAGAACAGTCCCGATATCACTCATTAGGGTTTCCTTACCTATTTCAATTATTTAAGAAAGATCTGCCAAATTTGGTAATCACAAAAATAATAGGGAATGTTGGAATAACAAATCGTGTCGTATTGTGGGCATGGGTTCGAATTACATACAAATACCCAAACTAGACTTTGAATGTTATGCAAGCAAATAATCTCATAAAAGAAACTAGTCCATATCTTTTACAACATGCTTACAACCCGGTACAATGGTATGCTTGGGGAGAAGACGCATTAAAAAAAGCAAAAAATGAAAACAAACCAATTTTCTTGAGTATAGGATATAGTGCATGCCACTGGTGCCATGTAATGGCACATGAATCATTTGAAAATGAGGATATTGCAAAAATAATGAACGAGAATTTCATTAACATCAAAGTAGATAGAGAAGAGCGACCAGACATTGACGATATTTATCAAAAAGTTTGCCAGCTAACAACCGGTAGTGGAGGTTGGCCACTTAGTGTCTTTCTTACTCCTGATCAAAAACCATTCTACGCGGGTACTTATTTTCCACCACTAGACAACTACGGCAGGCCGGGTTTTGGTAGTATACTAAGACAATTGACACAATCTTGGAAAGAGAAACAACATGATGTTGAAGCTGCTACAGTGAATTTCATGAATGCATTACAACGAACGGAATCAATATCACCACCATCAAATCTTGACCGGGTTATACTTGATGAAGCTGCACTAAACCTTCTTTCTCTTGGTGACCCAATAAATGGAGGGTTTGGTCGGGCACCAAAATTTCCAAATGCTGCAAACCTTTCTTTTATGTTGAGATATTCAAAACTTTCTGGCATTGTAAGATTCCAAGAGTTTGTTTTTAAGACTTTAAACAAGATGGCAAACGGAGGAATCTACGATCAACTTGGTGGTGGATTTCATAGATATTCCACAGATTCAAGTTGGCTTGTCCCACATTTTGAAAAGATGCTTTATGATAATGCGCTTTTACCTGTAGTTTATGCAGAAGCATATCAAATAACAAAGGATTCAAGATACCTTGAAGTTGTAAATCAGACTTTGCAGTATGTATTGCGCGAAATGACTTCGCTTGACTGTGGCTTTTATTCTGCACAAGACGCAGATTCAGAAGGTGAGGAAGGCAAATTCTATGTTTGGAAAAAAAAGGAGGTCCAAGAAATCTTAGGTAATGACGCTGATGTCTTTTGTCTTTATTTTGATGTAACTGATGGTGGAAACTTTGAAGGCCATACTATTTTGCATAACAACATCAATGCATCAACCGTTGCATTCCAATTTGGTAAAACTGAACAGGAAGTAAAAAACATCATAAAAAAATGCTCTGAAAAACTCTTTGAAGCTCGTTTAAAGCGAGTTCCACCAGGTCGAGATGACAAAATCCTTACAAGCTGGAATGCATTAATGATATCTGCGTTTGTCAAAGGATTTCGAATATCAAGACAAGCTAGATTTTTAGAGGCAGCAGAAAACTGTGTAAAATTCATACAAGAAAAGCTCGCGAAAAACGGTGAGCTTTTAAGAACATACAAAGATGGACAGGCAAAGCTCAAAGCATATCTTGATGATTATTCTTACTTTACAAACGCGCTTTTAGATCTTTTTGAAGTAAATCCCGATAAAAAATATCTTGAACTTGCAATTTATTATGCAAATTACCTACTTGAACATTTTTGGGACGAGAATGAAAAAAATTTCTTTTTTACTGCAGACAACCATGAACAGCTAATTATTAGAACAAAAAACATCTATGATCTTTCTTTGCCATCAGGAAATTCTGTTGCAGCAAATGCATTTCTAAGATTACATCATCTGACACAAAATAACAGATACCATGATGTTTCAGTTAAGATAATAGAATCACTTTCAACAATGGTAGCAGAAAACCCCTTTGGATTTGGGCAGCTTTTAATTACAATGTATCTTTACTTACAAAAGCCAGTCGAAATCACGCTTCTAAATGAGGAAAACCAAGAGATTTACGAGAATCTTACAAAAAGATTTCTTCCAGAGTCTATTCTGGTGACAATCCCAACTAAAGAACACTTAGACGGCCTTCAAAAATATCCATTTTTTGCAGGAAAAGAATATGATAAAACAAAAACCCAAGTTTTTGTGTGCAAAAATCTTACATGCTCCTTACCGCTTTATTCGTTAGCAGAAATAGAAAAATTACTTTAAGCTTTTTTGATGTTTATCTCTAGTTTTTGCCCAACGCTTGGACTGCCCATTCTTTCATATCTTCGTTTTGGCATGGTAATTGTTATTGCTGTTTGTGCGTAACTTTTTATTGCAATGGTGGGCTGAGCTTGAAGTATAGCTTCAATAAATGGAACAATTTGTTCTTTGAGTTCTGGGTCTAGTTTTTTATTTATTGCTTCAAGCACAAGCTGCTTTTGTGTTATAGGTTCGGTTTGTACATCTTCAACAAGTGTTAATTGAACTGACTGACCGTTATCTACAAGTTGTTGAATTTGGTATTGAATTATTTCTGACATTGTATATCGAGTAAGGATTTGGCTCCTGTGTAAAAATCTATACTCTGGCGTCTAAAATGCCTTTTTTAATCTGGGCCGCCCGGCGCTTGATTATTTGATGGAATTCTTGTATGTCATCAAGACTTGGTTTTTGTTTCTGGTTTGCATATGCCTGCAAAAACCCTGAATATACGCAACCAACTATTATTCCAAAGGTTGCGGTTGACACATCCCCTGCCTCTGCCGCATAGTCGTATGCAAATTGTTTGTAAGATGAAGCTTCACTAATGTAGTAATCTATGAGACTGTCTATGAAATCTTTGGTTGTTGCTGGAATCGTCATCAAATAAGATTTATGATTATCGTTTATAATGTTTGATTTTAAAGAAATTGAACTAAAATTTTCTGGCAGCCCTACGTAATTAGAGAAAATACTAACATAATATTGACCTAGTTTCTTTTTAGCTTGATCTTAAAATCTGTGTCATGCCTATAGAAATCAACAGAATAAACAAAGCATGTCCACAGTGTAAAAATTCTACCATGTTTAACACTGGTAAAAGCTATTTCTGCGGAAAATGCTTGAGCACAATTCAAATGGCTTAATTATTAACCCCTTTACTTTTACCTACAAACATGCAATGGAAGCTTGAGCGCGAAAGAGATTATTTTCGAATCTATGATGAGAAAAAAAACATTGCAGGATACTTTGCGCCCGAATACGGTGATATATTTCCAGAAGAAAAGAGTGATGAAGTAATAGAAGAAATGCATAAAAAACACGAAAAAATTCCGGGGGGTTATCTGTTGCTTCCAATGGTAAAGTTTGGAATCTTCAGTCTTGATAGTGAAATGGAACTAGATTATATTGAGGCACGAATAGATGAAGCAAGAGACAGGATTTTGTGGTGGCATAAATTTATTGCCAATCAAAAAAACCAAAATCACAAAATTCGTGTATCTCACACAGATCCAGACATGCTTAGTATTACTTTTCCAATTTCATTTAATATTCCGGTACCTTTAGAAAAAAATACTCTGCTTGAGGAGCTCAAACCCACTCTTGATTCTCTAAACAATCAGGGTGTGTTGTAGTTTTAATAAAATAACTAGCCCGAATTTTCTTTGGCTTTGTTAAATGAATCAAGAGCCCTTGTTTCATATTCGAACGCACGTCTTAGGAGTTGATCAGACCTTATCTTAGTGGAGTTGTCTCTTGTCTGAATCCATTCTTTTAAGAGCTTATCACTTTCAATCTGTGATTGTGTAGAGAATTTGAATAATTCCAAAGAGGGCACAAAGGGTTCTGGAGGTTTTAGTGTGTTGTATTTTGATAATATGCCATTTAGGGCAGCAAGGTGCTTGTCTGAAATTTGTAAAATGTCGTCTTTTGTTATCTCGCCTTTCTGATATTGGGTCACTTTAGAGTCATAATTTGTAGTCTCATCTTTAAGATTACTTTGTATTTGTGCAAGATTGTCCCCAAACCTCTGACCTGAAATTTTTGCTTGATCTAAATTATAATTTAATACAATAACTACCCCAATTATTATTGCCCCTGCCACAATAGCAATTTGCATTTTCCGCTTTGGGTTTGCGGCTTTCTTTTTCTTCAACAGATATGATTTTTTTGTATGTGAAATAAATCTATTCTAAAATAACGTAAGTAATTTTTGAAAAAACATCTAGTCGATGTAGGTTCCTTCAGAGTCAGCTTTGAGCTCTATTATCAAAACGCTTCCGCTGATATAGGAATCATTTCTTACCGTGCGTACACGTGCTACCTCCAAATGATAAGGCCAGATATCTACAACAACAGTTCCTATCTTTACATCAGAAGGCGCATCTGTAATGACAATGTCTTCTTTTTTTATTCCATAATCTGTAAGCTTCTTTACGCAATGGTTGATTAGCGGCTCGGGCAAGCCGTGGTTTATTGCCCACACCGTTCCTTCATACTTGATTTTTTCCAATTTCTGATAAGTTATTTCCCTTCTATAATTATCCTTCGAAAATTAATCGCAACTACATTTGATATAAAAATAAAAAACATAAAAAAACAGTGAAATTTTAAAAGTATGTTAGAGTCAATAGCTAAGGATTAGGAAATTATTCCTGAGGGTTTATCACACTTAGCGTCATCGTACTTATCACTCGTGGCATGCTTCGTATTTTAAAGGATATTGCTTTGTCAAAATCTTCTTGAGTATCTGCCTGCATCTCTACTACGATATCATATGATCCAAACGTCACAAATGCATTCTTTACTTGTGGAATGCGTTTTAGTTCCTCCACAACATATTCTTCTGCTCCAAGGTCGCAGTTAAGCAAAATGTATCCTTTATGCATAAATTCTCTTCAAATTAGTTCTTACTTAACTTTTGTTTATTTTTAAAAAGCCAATGGAGGGATTTGGACCCTCGACCTTCTGCTTACAAGGCAGATGCTCTAGCCAGGCTGAGCTACATTGGCATTAGGTAAAGGGAAAGTCAGGATGGTTTAAAATGTTATTACATAAACCAAAATCGTGACTTTGATCCTAGATTGTAATTTAACAATGAAATCTATTTACGTCATGAGTGAATTTATAAACTAGGCCAACGAAAATTGATAATATTTTTTAACCGAAATCGATTTTCAAAAAATGAATCACTAGAATTAATGTCCATTATTGAAATTGGTGACCAAATATTGGCCACTTTTATCTGGAACAATTGACGCATTATGACAATCATAAAGGTGGTTAAGCCATTGTTGCCAATTATTATTGGATTTAATCTCGCTAAAATCATAAGAACAAAGAACTGAGCCATTAAAGTTATCAAACGTTGTATTATGAAATTTCTGCTCAAAATAACCTTGAATCGCCATTGCCTCTTCAGTTTCTACGTTTGGAACTAGTCTCGCAACTACTCTGTATGGCGGTTCTGAATCTGATATGGCTAGTTTTAGAATGTCATCAGCTCCTTCTGATATACTGTGGTAGTGCTCTACAGGATTGGGTATGGGATAAATATGTAATATTTTTCTTTTTTTGAAATGCTCTACATTAATGCCAAATTTTTTCATTTCTTCTTCGGCATCTTTGGGTTTGCCATGGGTAAGAAAGATACAATGTTCATCTTTTGTTAATCCGTTATTTATAAAACGAAATTGAATCATTTTTGCAAATGTAGGATCATCATATACTAATAGAAGGTGTTTTTTTGATTTTAACTTGTCTATGAAGGTATACGGATTCATCAAGTTATGGTGAATTTTGATCCACAATAAAACCTATTGATTTCCAGCTGTGGAAAATCATTGTAACGCAATAAGTTGCTTACAGTGCAATTGAAAATGTAAAGAAAGATCGCTTATAAATAAAAAATTATAAGCGTAACAACTATTTAATATCAAAAATCAAAGTTGTTTATTGAAAAAAGATAATTTTTCACTTGTACGTATGGATAGAAAGCTTGTAGCACAAAAAAAGAAGTATTTTGTAGGTGATGTAACACTGCATGATATTTCACGCATAATTAAGACGCGTGAACAAAAAATGTACATGGTAACTTTCCAAAAGGGTGCAAAAACTAAGTTACATTATCATGAGTCGGGTCAGACTTTGATTGCTACAGAAGGTAGTGGAACTCTTGAAATTTATAAGAAAATTAGTTCTGGAAAATCAGGTTTAAAAATTAAACAACTCGCAAAAGCCTTACTTACGAAAGGCGATATTGCCTATATCCCAAGGTGTACTTTGCATTGGCACGGCTCTGCAAATAAGAAGACAAAATTCTCTCATATGGCCATAAATTCGCATACCACTTTGGGACGAGAAGCAAAAACGGTATGGTTTGATTCAGATTTTAAGACTTTTGCAAGGAAGATAACTTGATGATCTAGAGATTAATGAGGTTAGAAGATTCCATTCAAAAAACTCTCTAGTTGTACGCAGTGGCAATCAAAACATTCCACGGAAATTCTATTTTTCCATTTTTAATAAACTGGACTGTGTTTTTTCCCGCTTTTTCTTTAATTGTATTTACCATTCCAATTCCTTTACTTTCAATTTTTGGCCAAATTGCATTTGCGGTAGTATGGATGTAATCCGTCCAATATTCCTCAAACCTTCCTGCATCATATGTGAAAGTAAATTTTTTTATTTTTATATCTGTAAATCCAGCTAATCTGATTTCTTCTTGTAAATCTTCTGGATTCCCAAATTTATGAACTGTCGGAGTTCCTTTTGCCCTTATGTCTGGTATGTAATGTAAAATTGAATTCATTATGCTGCTAAAATATGGTACTCCTTTTTGTGTTCCATGAACTGCTATTGCTAATTTGCCATTTTTTTTCATAATGTTTCTGATTGATTTCAGTACTTTGTTCACATCTGGAAAGAACGTTAATCCATACTGACACACTACTTTATCAAAACTTGCATGAAAGCCAATGTTTTCTGCATCCATTTCTACAAAATCTACATTTTGAAACTGGATTATTCTTTTTGCAATAGAAAGTGCTACTCTTGAGATATCAATTCCAACAAGCTTTCCTACATTTCCAAGATGGTGTGAAATTTCTTTTGAAACAGCGCCTGTGCCGCAAGCTAAATCCAATACACAATCGTTAGGTTTTATTTCTGCAGCTTTTACCAATTCCTTTGTTGATTTGAAAGGCCCTGTATCCCTGCCTGCCCAATCGTTATGATACTGGGGCGCAACTGCGTTCCAATTTATCCTAGTATTAATTTTGTATTCAATTGGATCAAACACTGAATTCATAATTTATGTAATAATAATTTATTCAAGTTAATCCTTTCTGAATTATCTTATATTTGGGCCTTGATTTATAAATTCAAAGAAACAGGGATTGGTCGCACAAGATCTTTTTATTGAACAAAATTAGAATAGCCAAAGCTTAAATTAATTACAATTAAACAAACCACATGCCTTCTTTCAAAGTTAATCTGACAATAGAAAACAAGCCAGCGATTAGTGATCCTGAGGGTGACACCATATTGAATGACCTCATACTAAAAGAAAATGGTACTCCAGTGAAAAAGGTTCGTTCTGCAAAGATGCTGAAATTTGATATCGAAGCAAAAAATCGAAAACTTGCTGAGAAAATTGTGATGGATTTGTGTAATGACTTTAGAATCTATAACCCACTTGTAAGTAATGTATCTGTTGAAAGTTTTGATGCCTAACTGCTTTTTATGACCTTACGGTTTAACACAGTAGTGTCTTCAAGAGCTCCATCTATTAACAATTTACTTCGCAAATATTTTGCCAAGTCTGTTTCAGTAATGATGCCAACAAGCTTACCATTATCAAGAATAAGGAGTCTGCGGATGTTTTTATTAATCATTTTTTGAACAGCGTCCTCTATTGGCGTCATGGGTTCTACCCATCGAAAATTATGGGACATTATTTCAGAGAGTGGTACGTCTGCACTTTTCCTATCTGAAGTTAGGACTTTGCGAGCAAGGTCTCTTTCTGTAACTAGTCCTATGGGATTGCCGTCTTTTACGACCACAAGGGAACTGATCTCCTTTTCTGCAAGTAAAAGCGCTACATCTTTTGCAGTCTTGTCGTGTTCTATGGTAATTACATTATGCACCATGATATCACGCACTTGACCCATAGCTAGTACCAAAAAGTATTAGAATAAAAATGATTTCATTCGATTCGATTTAATAATGCTGACAAGCAATGAAATCTGTGAAAGTAGCTGTTGTAGTATTTCCCGGAAGTAACTGCGATCGGGATATGCATCATGTACTTTCCGACGTCTTTAAACTGAAAACAGAACTTGTCTGGCACGCAGATGATCTCCCAAAAAATATTGATGCCATAGTTCTCCCAGGGGGTTTTTCATATGGAGATAGGCTTCGCGCTGGAGTTATTGCTGCTCATAGCCCCGTAATTTCGGATATAAAAAAAATGTCAGAAAAAGGAATGCCGATTCTTGGAGTTTGTAACGGATTTCAGATTCTAGTAGAAGCTGGGCTTTTACCGGGAGCTTTTCTCAAAAATACATCGCTCACCTTCATGTGCAAGTGGACTGAGATTATAGTAAAAAATAACAAAACCCCATTTACTAACAAATTGAAGCTAAATCAAAGAATTCCAATTGCTATTGCAAATGGAGAGGGTAGATACTATGCTGATAAGGAGACATTAAAATCACTAAAGAAAAACAATCAGATCGTTTTTACATATGCTGAGGAAGTAAATGGGGCTTCACTTGGAATAGCAGGAATTTGCAACAAACAAGGAAATGTAGTTGGCATGATGCCTCATCCTGAAAGGGCTGCAGAGTCTATCATAAATCCAAAGAATTCAAAACCAGCCTCATTAATTTTTGAATCACTGTTGAATACATTGGGTGTAGCACAATGAGTCTGACGCCACAGGAACATGCCTTTCTTGAAAAGAAAATTGGGCGTAAACCTACTCCTGTCGAACTACAGATAGTTGCCGCAGAATGGTCAGAACATTGTTCATACAAATCATCAAAAAAACATTTGAAACTATTGCCAAGGGAAGGAACTAGAGTAATTTCTGGTCCTGGTTATGATTCCGGGGTACTAGATGTTGGCGGTGGCTATGTTGTAACAGTACACATTGAGAGCCATAATCATCCTTCTGCGGTTGAACCATATGGAGGTGCAGCTACTGGTGTGGGCGGTGTTATACGTGATATTTTATCTGCAGGGACAAGACCGATTGCAATTCTTGATGGCTTGAGATTTGGAGATGTTGAAAAAGATTCTCATGCAAGATGGCTTTTCAAAAATGCAGTGCGCGGAATTGCAGACTATGGTAATTGCCTCGGTATCCCAACAGTCGGTGGCGAAATAGAATTTGATAAATGCTTTACAAATTATGCGCTTGTTGATGTGGCAGCAATAGGCTTTGGTAAAAAAGAAAAACTCATCAAAAATAGAGCAGATAAAGATGATTTTGTAGTTTTAATTGGTGGTTCAACTGGCCGCGACGGGATAGGCGGCTCTCAATTTGCATCAGGCAAACTCGAATCAGAGAACCGCTCAGCTGTTCAAATCCCTGATCCGTTCATAGAAAAATTAGTTATAGAAGCAATACTTGAAGCAAGAGACCAGCATTGCATAAAAGCAATGAAAGACTTGGGAGGTGGAGGTCTTTCATGTGCGGTTTCTGAGACTGCAGATGCGTTATCAGTTGGAATAGAGATGGACGTGGCACGAATTCACAAAAGAGAGTCTAGTATGTCCCCAACAGAATTGATGGTTTCAGAATCCCAAGAAAGGATGCTTGTCATAACGGATAGGCAAAAGCTTCCATTATTAAAAAAAATCTGTGAAAAATTTAGAGTCCCATATTCTGTCATTGGTAGGATAAAAGAAGATAGGATGATGCAAGTAAAGGTTGAAACAAACACAATTGCAAATCTTCCTAGTAGCGTAATTGCAAATGCTCCGCTTTTAGATAGGCCTGCATCAAAACCAAAATATCTAAAAAAACTAGAAGCTATAAAAAAACCAAATACTCCAAAAGACTTGACTGAAACTCTTCTCCGAATGCTTGCTAATCCTAATATCGCAAGCAAGATTTGGGTTTATGGTCAATATGATCATGAAGTTGGAATAAGAACTGTAGTAAAACCAGGATACGATGCTTCTGTTCTACGATTAGATAATGGAAAATTTCTTTCTGTAAAGATTGATGGTAACTCTAAGCATTGCTACATTAATCCTCGTCAAGGTGCTATGGGTTGCTTTGAAGAAGCTTGTAGAAATGTGATTTGTACTGGAGCAACACCTATTGGTATGGTTGATCATTTACAGTTTGGAAATCCTGAGGATCCAGAAATTTTTTGGACGTTTAAGGAATCACTACAAGGAATATCAGAATTTGCAAAATATCTTAATATTCCATGTGTGGGAGGCAAGGTCAGCTTTTACAACGAGACAGATAATGGCCCAATCAAACCAACTCCTTTGATTGGAGTCCTTGGATTAATAGACGAAAAACCACTAGACACACAAAAAGTCACAAAAAACGATTTACTAGTCATAGTTGGAGAAACAAAAGACGAGCTTGGTGGATCAGAATACTATGAATACATCCATGATATAATTGGAGGAAATTGCCCAGTTGTCGATATGAAATCTTCCAAACTAAATCAACAAATTGTATTGGATTTGATAAACCATGGTTTAGTTAATTCTGCTCATGATTGTTCAAAAGGAGGACTTGGTACAGCAGTATCAGAACTATGTCTTACAAATGATATTGGCTGTGTTGTATCTCTGGAAAAAATTCCAGCACAAAAGCTCAAGCCAGATGAGATTTTGTTTTCGGAATCTCATTCTAGATATTTACTGGTTATAGATCCAAAAAACATCAATAAAACAAAATCCCTACTTGAGCAAAATAAAATACAATTTGCGATCATTGGCAAATTTTCTGGTGCTGGTATAGTATTTAGGAACAAGACCAAAACTATTGCGAATCTAAGGATTGATAAGGCACGAGAAAAATGGTTAAACTCGTTGGGGTTGCTAGTTACTCATGGTTAAAGAAAACTGCGGGGTTGTAGGCATCTTCAGTCTTGATGGTGCAAATGTTATTCCTATGGTAATTGATTCTTTAAGAGCACTTCAACATAGAGGCCAAGAAGCCTGGGGGGTAGCTATTCCAAAAAAACAACCCTACAAACAGCTTGGTTTGGTATCATCAGCAGTTTCAGAATTTGATAAAGTCACAAGAGAATATGCATCCCCCGCAGCAATTGGTCATGTAAGATATTCCACCATGGGTGGAAGTAACTTGGAAAATGCTCAACCATTAAAAGTAAAAGATCTCTGCGTTGCACATAATGGTACAATATCTAATGTCGAAGAATTGGCTGGGATGGTGGGCGGGTGTACTTTCACACCACATAATGTAAGTGATACATTGGTTGCAACCAAGAGACTGGTTTCTCTCATGTCTGAAAACGGCAAGCTTGGTAACGCACTTTCAATTTTAAAAAATGAAATGATTGGTTCATTTTGTTTTACTTTTGTATCTGACGACAATGCAGTGTACGCGGCTCGTGATCCAAAAGGATTCAGACCCATGGTTATTGGTTTTAAAAAAGACACGAATACCTACATTGTAGCTTCGGAGTCAGCCGCACTTGCTGCAGTTGGCGCACAACTAATTCGTGATGTAAAGCCCGGCGAATTGATAAAAATTAGCAACGCAGGTTTGGAATCAGAAATGTTTTCTGAAGAAAAAAAATTGGCTCATTGTTCATTTGAGTTCACATATTTTGCACATCCTTCTAGTATTATGGAAGGTTCTAATGTCTACATAGCAAGAAAAAAAATAGGTCAGTATCTTGCAAGAAAGTTTCCAATAAAAGATGCTGACATTGTAATTCCAGTACCTGATTCTGCTAGACCTGCTGCACTAGGCTATGCACAAGAATTAGGAGTTCCATTTGAAGAAGGCCTGTTAAAAGACAGGTATAGCAGAAAAGGACCATTACGAAGTTTTATCGAACCGCATCAAAGTGATAGAGTAGAAATAAATCGTTGGATAATACCGATTACCCAAGTTATTGACGGTAAACATGTAATTGTAGTAGATGATAGTCTTGTAAGGGGAACAAGCTCTAAAGCAATCATAAAGGCTCTTCGAAGAGCAGGCGCAAAAAAAATTAGCATGGTAATAACATTTCCACCAATAAGATTTCCATGCTATGCCGGAATTGACTTTCCTTCCCAAGACGAACTTGTGACATTTTTTGATGATGGTAAAGAGTATTCTGAAGAGACAATTGTAGAAAAAGTACGACAAATTATTGGTGCAGACTTTTTGGGATATAACGATGCAAAGAACTTGGCAGATGCTATTGGAATTGATTCTAATTCTATGTGCTTTACTTGTTCTAGTGGTGATTACTCACCACTTGGAATAAAACCAGTTTTTAAGAGCAGGGCTGAAATTAAAGGGGAATAAATTGGAATTAGCATACGTACTGGTAAAAGTCAGAATGGGACATGAGGTAGACGTAATGATTGATATTTTGAAAATAAATGGTGTAAAAGAAGTTCTTGGAACTTATGGTCAATACGATATTTTTGTCAAAGTCCAAGTCCCAACAAGAAGTGAGGTTGAACGTGTAATTACTCAAAAGATCAGGAAGGTTAGTAACGTCTTATCAACTACCACGCTTTTCGTTATACCTAATCAAGGCAACAAATAGACTTTACTAATTAAACCTTATTGTCCTAATAACTAGAGTATTTTAGACATGGATTTTATTATCTTTAGACCTTCCGATTTATCTGCCATTCTAGCTAAACAAACTTCTATTCCAGATCAGTTTGTAGAACCATGGAGACAGATCAATACAGCTACAAAGAACGAAAAAGGAACGGTAGACAAGGCAAAAGGATCTTATGATCTTTATGACGCACTTATCATGGCAGTATGGGGATTAAAAGCTGGAGGCGGTTGTAGTGTGCTGGTAAATGAGGGCATGGCTGAACTTCGTACCCACAAACATGAACAATCACAATCTTGTTGCATAGACTGTAACAATGGAAACCACATGATGGAACCTCATAGAGTTTACATGTTTGATGAATCAGAACAAAGCTGTAAATGTGAAACATGTACTGGGATAAAACCCAAAGCTATGCCAAAATGGGGATATACTAGAGTAGTTTGACAAATATGGAAACTTGCCGAGATCCTAAAAATTAGATCATTTGTATGACAAAACATTACTGAGTATATATAATGGAGATATGCCGAACCAGCATGCCTCAAACAAAACCAATAATAAGTATTGTAAATGTGGTGGCCTCGGCATCGGTGGATCAAAGATTTAATCTCAATGTAATCACACAAACTTTTCCTGATGTTGAGTATCATCCTGATCAATTCCCAGGTTTAGTCTTCCGACTAAAATCACCAAAAACTGCAACATTGATTTTTAGTTCTGGTAAGATGGTTTGTACTGGCGCAAAATCAGAAGAACAAGCTATCAAGGCAGTAAGAAGTGTAGTACAAAAACTTCGAAAGGGTGGCATCAAAATAAAAAAAGATGCAGTTATTGTTATACAAAACATGGTGGCTTCTGTAGACCTTGGTGGAAAAGTTCACCTAGAAAGAGCTGCGAGAAGCTTGCCAAGAAGTATATATGAACCAGAACAATTTCCTGGCCTGATACACAGAATGCTTGATCCAAAGACAGTGATTTTGATTTTTACATCAGGAAAATTAGTATGTGTGGGCGCAAAAAAGGAATCCGACGTATACAGGTCAGTACACAACCTGCACACGATGCTTGAGGAAAAAGAATTAATGATATACGATTGATGATTGTTTTTTCCCAAGTTTTTCATAACAGGTTCATGTTCAGTGTAATTTGCTTTATGATAAAATGGAAAATAATGGACTTAAATTCCTTTTACTCACTGGCAGACACGTCTATAAAATGAAAAAGATAACAAAAACAAATCAAAAAAACAAAGATTGAAACCTTCTAATTACCCCTATAAACAAAGAAGAATTAATGACTGATAAAACTCCCGAACAAATTAAAGCGGAAGAGGCGAAAGCAACCGAAGATGCAAAAGTAGCAGCCGAAGCTAAAATTGCAAAAGAAAAGGCTGACGCTGCGGCCAAGGTCTGAAAGACTAATTCATCGAAACAAGGGTACCCCTATGTTTCCACCCTATTACTTACTACTTCAAGGGAATTTTAGGCATGTATTTTAGGGGTTTTATCATCTTCTATCGGAAAATATATCAGGAATTTTAATATCTTTAATTCCTTCATTTTCACAAATTGCATTTATCAAATTGAAATAATCTTTACTAGCATCCCTAAGAGGTTGTTTAAAAACACCTGGAATAGCACCCTCAATAATTTTAAGTGAATCAACTAACCATTGATTAGCAGATTTTAAACGAGCCTTCTTTTCTTCTTTTGATAATTTCTTGTGTGGATACTCAGAAATTCCTAAATAATTCTCCAAGATTGTTCTAAATTCTCCACTATTCCAGATTTTATTTTTGAAATGCTCACTCATATTTGCTAAAAGAAAATTCAATAATTTCAAGTGAGGGATGATGTAATCAACTGCCCGATTATTCATCCTGTCAGGTTTTGATTCGACACTCTTATACAGTTGAGGTTCATTTGTACTAGACCAAATCACAGCAAGATCGTGACCTGTTAGTTTGATTGCTGGAATACCTAGCTGTCTATTTCCTTTTATTGGATCAAGATACGTGCCCTCTAGATTTGTTTCAGTTGATTCTCGCATGGTTCTTTTTTCTTTAATTTTCTTGGCTCTGTCGATTTTAGGTTCAGCGACAATTTTAGGCACAGCAAATGTCTTACCATCCTCAATAGTCTTTTCATTTTTATTCCTATTTTTCATAAATCTCTGTCGTTTTACCATGTCATTAACGTAGTTTCCGACACTTATTAATGCTTATTTGATATGTTTTGATATGTCTAAGGCATTACTAGCAATAGACCCTGTTGTTAGAGACAAACTCAAGTCCATAATGGGTAAAGATGACACATACTCAGACACGATTGAGCATCTTATAACATACGTTGAGAAATCCGAAGGGTCAATAGAAAAAATCCTCCAGGTGGTGAAGAACTAGGTTATGAAGAAAAATGACATCAATTCTCGTTTAACAAACATCGAAGACAAGTTGGATCAGATAGCTAATAGTGAGCTATCTATGCGTTGTAAGAGAGTAGAACCAGAGGCACCAACAGAAACAGAGACCAGCACAGAGCCTGAAACCTCGGAAACCTAAATAATATGCTGCCTTTATATCCAAGTTTTTCATCCCACTTTTTTACTAAACGTTATTTCTATTCTAAAAAAAGTTTTAACGAAGATTCTGAAGATGAAGATTCAGAGGACTTTGATTAAAATGCAAGAAGATTTAGGCGTAATAAAATCTCACACTTTCAACAATAAAATAATTATTGCTGATCTGAACCAGGTAAGAAGACATCTAATAATATCACATGACTATGTTGAATTACAAAAAACTGCTGTAAAACTTGGTATTATTAAAAGTGATAAAGAGTTTAGAGGCTATGGTTGGCTTCTTTATAAAATTGCAGATTTGTGCGTAATAAAGGAGCTTGAAAATGGATTTTGATATAAAATATAATGTAAAAGATCCTAGTATTTTATCAGAGATAGCTAAGAGCTACAGCTTTAAAATCGTGGGCGAGGAAAATAATATCAAATTTCTTTTTTGTGCTTGTATATCTAAAGACTTGCCAAGTAAATACAGACTATCAACCATAATAGCTAGTCAAAGTAGTTCGGGAAAGTCAAACCTTGTTAATACAGTCCTTCAACCTTTTAGGAAAGATGTTATAGATTATACCGATTATACAAACGCATTTTTAAAAAGACAAAACGAAAGTATGGATGGAAAAATTTTCAAAATTGAACAAATGGAAAGGACAAACGAAAAAGATCAAGTTACCATGTCTAGTTTAAAATTTCTACTATCTGAAGGCAAATTAAGAGTTGGTTTAGTTGAGAGAAATGAAAAAGGAAAAAACACACCACAAGTACTTGAAGTCAAGGGAATACCTGTTTTTATTTCCGCATCTACTAACTTTAAAATAGACGCAGAAACATTGAATAGAACTTTTCTTATGCAAGTAGATGAGACAGAAAGTCAAACTAAGAAGATTATCTCACATATCTGCAAGGATTATTCTATGCTTAGTATTAATGACCAATGGAATGGAGAGCTTAAAGAATTAGAAAAGTTAGTCGGAATTTATAAGATGCTTGCTCATCAAATAACGGATATCATAATACCTTTTGTCAGTAAAATCGAGGATAGAATACCTACTGCAAATATTACCATAAGACGAGGCTGTTAAAATTATTCCAGAATCAAAACCTTACAATCCGCCAGCAACTATGAGATTAATCAATGGACAATGGGTTCCTTATGCTGTGAGGTATAGTACATGACGCAATCTGTTAATTGCCCTGGCTGTAACAAACAAATTTTTCTTGATGATTCCCCATAACAAATGGAATTACAGAGGTTAAGATTGGAATTGAATAAACCAAAGACCCATGAAGAAGCAAGCCGGGACATACCAAAGGGAATTAATTTTAGATCTTGCCCAGACGGGAATTGTGAGAGAAAAATTGAGAACCCAAACAAAACTACAAAATTTTACGATTGTCCTCATTGCAATTCTAACACAGTGCCAAGCAAACACAGTAGATTTTGTCCTACGTGTGGAAAGAGTCTTGAAGGTGAAGATCTAAGCGAATCAAATGTAGATATTTCAGGCGATAACGGTTGGTGGTAAACCAGCTGAAATTGAAGAAATTGACCAAGACGAACTAGAGAACTTGGGAATTGGCCTTTTGAGATTTATTTGATCTATTAATTGACTTTAGATATCTTCTTTTTTATTCAGAAAGTACAAGACGTGTGTTTTTACTTTGATTGATAATCCTTAAGCACGTAAGAATAATGATTTCACAACTACAGGCGCAATTATAGATATTCATCTATGCCCTCTCATGGAATCATTTTTGGCTTTATCATCATAATACTTTCTACATTTTATCGTATGTATGATTATTCCGTCCATTTGCAGTTTACAATATTCACATATAGTCATTTCTTATACACTAATTTTCCATTATTGTGAACATCTACCAAGTGCCATTTCTTGTCTATGGCGCACTTGAATTTCTTGCTGCGTGGTTGCCATTTTTCTCCTATCATTTCTTACGATCCCAGCGTACCTTATAGCACATGAATAAAATGTTTCGTGTTTAAAATTGATTCATTCAAGCTGATAAGGCATATTTAACCGTCAAAAAGTGTGAACGATTTAACAATTATCATTGATTTTTGAATTAAAATTTAGTTTGATTGTACTAGTTTTATAGAAAAAATTACAAATTGAAAAAAGACAAAACATAAACATTCTAATGCCGTATGATTTGACTATGAGATTGAATGTATATTCTATCCAAGTAATCTTGTAGTGCCTGGTCAGGCGTTGTTTCTTTAACTTTTAGGCTCATGTAACCTCTCAACCTCGTACGTGTTGAATTTAAGCGATATGACTATTTGCATAATATAGTAGAGTTAGACTTTATAATTAACAACGAATTATTTTATTTTGTGAAAAAAGTTTTCCTTGTAGCAATAGTTGGAGGTATCACAGTTGTGGCAATAGTGGCGATATTAATTCTGCAAGGGCCAACTGAAGAATATGCAGTATTTTTAGATCCGTTTAAGGATAAACAAACGTTGGTTACAGATACGCATGTTACCGTTCAAAATGTCGGTAGGGCACCACTTACCAATGTTAAAGTGGATTATGGAGGAAGTAGCAAACCTGACATCATTCCTATGTTAAAACCAGGCGAAAAAGTAATACTGTCGCCATCTGCTGGAAGTGACCTCCAAGAAGTAACTGTAACAACGGATCAGGGCATTAAAGTTACTAAACCGTATAGAACTCCAATAAGCATGCCGGGTATGATGGGTTCTTAATCGGATCTTGTATCAGTTTAAATCTAACACTGTTTAATGATGCGTGTTTGAAGTTTCTTCGTTCAGGTAAGGTCAAAGACATTTACGAACTGGATGACGGGAACTTGCTTTTCCATTTTAGTGACAGGGTTTCTGCATTTGATGTAAAGTTTCCAACTCCTATACCAAGAAAAGGTGAAGTTCTCTGCAAATTTGCTGAATTTTGGTTCAAGAAAATCCAAACACCAAATCACTATATCAGAACAGAAGCAAAAGACAAGATGGTTGTAAAAAAAATGGAAATGATTCCAATAGAATGTGTTGTTAGAGGATATTTCTATGGCAGTCTCGTTCAAAGATGGAAAGAAGTGCAGGTAACAATTCCAAAAAGTACTGATACACGAATAGCTGCAAAGATGCCAGAACCTGTTTTTGATCCGACAACAAAATCTGAAACTCATGATCTTTCAATTGCCAAAAACGATGCTTTAGCTAGAGGCCTAGTCAACTCAAAAGAATATGATTGGTTAGAAGAAATTTCTGTTGATATTTACAAAAACATGTCTAAAATAGCAGGAGAAGCTGGATTCATCCTGGCTGACCTAAAATTGGAATTTGGCAAATCTTCTGGTGAGATATTGTTGGGTGACTCGATAGGTCCTGATGAATACAGAATGTGGCCAAAGGACACATACCAAGTTGGAAAAACACAAGAAAGTTTTGACAAACAACTCTTACGTGATTGGTTATCAGCACGTGGATATCAAAAAAAATTCGAAGAAGATAGAAATACAGGTAAAGAACCGATGGCACCAGAATTGCCATCTGAATTATCTAAAGAAATGTCCAATAGATACATAATTGCATACGAACGCATCACTGGTCATTCACTTTAACTCGAATTTTAATTTAGACCATGTTTTCTCGTTTTGGCTTAGGAGGGGCTCAAAATGGGCAGAACTTCCCAAAATGCTATTTTTTGTAAAAATTTTAGAATTTTTGTAATGGTACTAAATATATAGTAATAATACTAATTTGCTTATCCTAATACTATTTTGATTGGTATGTAACATTGTAAGTAATAGGATACAAAATTTTTTAAAATTGTACCAAGGTTTTTTGTAGCATAAAAAAAAGTAACGTATTGGATAAAAAATTATGATGTTTTGATCTTTTAGTGTTAATTAGAATTCAAAGGTGAAATGTCAACTCTACTTCAAAAAGAAATCAAGATAAATAGGATTGTTACAACAGACGTGGAACAGACAAGGGCGCTAGATGATCCTGCGAGGATTAAGATTCTACAACTCCTATATCATAAACAACTTTCTACAGAACAAATAGTTAGGGAGTTACACAAATCAGGTTATAAAAAAGCGACCACTACAATAAGACATCACATTGACGTTTTAAAACGTGCGGGTCTTGTGGAAATTGTAAGAATGGAAGAAATTAGAGGTGCGGTAATGAAATTCTATGGAACCTCAATTAAGCTTCTTGGTTACAAAGTCCCACCAAATTTTGATTCCGATTATTCTAAAACAATAACTGATGCATCCATAAAGATGCAAAAGATAATACAAAACATTGCACAGAATAGCACAACAAAAATAAAAAAGAAAAATCTAGAAAAACATGTAGACATGGAACAAAACTATGGTGAATATCTTCTAATGGAAATAGTAAATAGAGCATTAACAAAAATTCTAGAAAATCATGGTTCTATCATGTTGCAAAAAAAGTAAATTATTATTAAATTAATTTACATCTATGGCAAAGATTCCTTTTGAATCGGGGTTTTGTAGAATTTTGATCATTTGACGAGGAATAGAATCTGAGGCCTTGTTACAATGAATTGCCAGTGTCCGTGGGCAGATAAATGAACTTTTTCTTATTACAATATCATGAGGGTTAGTTAAAATCAAATTTTCATGACCAGTTCCTTTGACTTTAAAGGAAATGTCTTTTACTGATATTGTAAACAAAATTTCTGATTTGGAATTTCGCAAAAGATTTTTCATTTGTTTTGGGATGTCATTGCAACCACAAGATGCGCCAACTCCAACAATACAATCGCCATTTAATGTAAGGTTTGGCTCTGTTGTTATCTCAATTGATTTTGGATGAAGTGATCTGATATTTTTGTGACCATAAAACGGGATCTCAAAATGCATATCGCATATCTGTATAGACTTAAATTAAACCTTCAAAGGTATGAAAATTGAAATGTTACCAGCAGCTTCAGGTTATGATAGAGCAATCACTGTTTTTTCTCCTGATGGAAGACTTTACCAAGTAGAATATGCAATCGAGACTGTTAGACGTGGAACACTTGCTATTGGAATAAAATGTAAAGATGGGATAATTCTTGCAGTTGAAGAAAAGCCAAGAAAATTACAAAATTCAGAGATTACACAAAAGATCTTCCAAGTGGATGATCATATTGGTGTTGCTGCCGCAGGATACATCCCTGATGCCAGATCACAAGTTGATAATGCGAGATTTTTCTCCCAATCCAACAGAATGATTTACGATGAACCAATAGATGTTGAAGCGGTAGCAAAGCATCTTGCTGACCAGTGCCAGCAGTTTACCCAATATGCAGGAGTAAGACCGTTTGGCGTGGCATTGATTATTGGTGGTGTTGATAAGAGTGGTGCTACTGTCTTTCTTACTGATCCCAGTGGTACATACATCTCATATGATGCAGTTGCTATTGGTTCTGGTGCAGATCAGGTAACAGAGTACTTGGAAAAATATTACAAAAAAGATATGACTTTAGAAGAGGCTGCAGAACTTGCCATTGAATCGATATATCTTATCAGTGAAGAAAAAGAAGGCATCAAACATGTCAAAATGGCACAAATACTAAATGACGCAAAACTTCTAATGAAAACTTCAGAAAAAGATATTGAAAAGTATGCTGCCAAGGCAAAAGAATCTGCAGTTAAGAGACAAAAATAATCTCTACTGTTTTATAACACGATAGAGAATTTTGAATCATTGAAACTTTCAATCGCAATTCCGGATTCATCAGTAAGTGACGAATCAACACATCTTGGTAAATCCACGAAAATTTCTCTAATAGCTCGCGCATGTGCAATTTTTCGTGTACAGACTGTGTACATATATCATGAAAGATCCGGAAGCTACAGTGATAGATCATTAATACGTACTATTTTGAAATATCTTGAAACCCCACAATATCTTAGAAGGGGACTTTTTCAGAGAATTTCTGAACTACGATTTGCAGGAAGTTTGAGTCCGTTAAAAATCCCTCATCACATCTATACCTCAGATTCTCATAAAATAGAAGCTGGTGATATGAGGGAAGGAATGATAGTATATGCAAAAGGTAGAAAATTTGTTGATGTTGGTCTTGATCAGCTAATACCATATTTTGGAGAAGATAGCGTAGGAAAAAGAATCACAATGCAATTTAAGACTGGCTATCCACAACTTTTGGCAAAGCAGATCTCTAGAAATGAAATTAAACAATATTGGGGATATGAAGTAAAAGAAAGTGCGAATTTACGTACGCTTCTTTCTGGTTGGAGTTCCAATGTAATTCTGACTTCAATAAAAGGTAAACCTATACACAAAACGCAAAAATATTTTGAAGAGATTTCAAATAATCTGGTTCTAGTTGTTTTTGGTTCCCCTGAACGTGGAATACATGAAATTCTTGGAGTATCTGTAAAAGAAATTCCAAAATCCCGAAGTCTTAATTTCTTTCCTGAACAGGCTACTGAAACCGTACGGCTAGAAGAGGCAATACTTGGGACTTTAGCGATCTTAAATGTCCTTACTCGCAATTAAGTTTATTATTGTTTTATAGAATAATTTTTTATTGTCTAAACAAAAATGGTTGTTATTTTTTATAATTATTGTTGGTTTAGCTAGTATTGTGATAGGTGGTATTGTTATTGTGTCCATGATTTTGCGTTTATAATTTCTAGATCGTTTTTGCAAAAAATTATTTTTGTTATTTTAAATAGTAGACTTATAATGGGGTTTACGACATTTAGCGTTTATCAATGGGACATAGAAAGCATAGTCAGCCAAGGCGAGGAAGTCTTGCGTACCTTCCAAGAGGACGAGCGAAGAGCATGGAAGCAAGGATTCGTACTTGGCCAGATGAAGAAGGCGAACAACCAAAACTCTTGGCACATGCTGGATTCAAGGCTGGTTGTATTAGAATAGCAAGTATTGATGATCGAGATAAAACTCCAAACTTCGGCAAACAACTTGTCAGCTTAGGAACCGTAGTTGTCACACCTCCAATTGTTATAATTGGAATCAGAGGATATTCAAAAGACAGATACGGTTTTGATTCCGTTTTTGATGTTTATGCAGATGACTTGCCAAAAGAACTGTCTAGATTATTTACAGCAAAATCTGATGAAAAAAGTCTTGAAAAGGCAGAAAAATCACTTGGAAGAATTAAAGAAATTTTTGCCATTGCCGCAGTTCTGCCACGACAAGCAGGAATTGACCAAAAAAAACCATATGTTTTTGAAGTCGCAGTAAAAGGCGGAGATATACAAAAACAATTTGCGTTTGTCAAAGATCTTTTGGGTAAAGTGGTTAAAGTTGATCAAGTTTTTCAAAAAGGCGCTGATGTTGACGTTGCAGCTATAACGAAAGGTAAAGGAATTGAAGGACCAATTACAAGATGGGGAGTAAAAAAGAAACAACACAAATCAAGAAAGAGTGTAAGAGCAGTTGGTACATTAGGGCCAATCAGTCCGTCAACTATCATGTATACCGTTCCAAGAGCCGGTCAACGAGGATTTCATCAAAGAACACAATACAACAATAGAATAATGATAATGAGTAATACTCAAAATCCTGAATTTCAAATTAATCCTGCTGGTGGGTTCAAACATTTTGGAGTGGTAGACGGCGACTTTATTGTAATACGCGGATCAATTCCAGGGACTTATCGAAGACTAGTAAAACTGCGCTCTCCTATGCGCCACAGAACTTCAAAGATTACACAACCAAAAGTTTTGGAGGTAATGCTATGACCGTCCAAGTATTTTCAATAAATGGTTCAAAGCAAGAAGAAATTGAATTACCACTTATTTTTTCTACGCCACTGCGGGCTGATCTTTTACACAAAGCATATGTGAATTTAGAATCTCACAAGTTCCAAACTCAAGGACGCTATCCACTTGCAGGCATGAATGTCGTAGCAGAATCAAATAACCCACCAACTGGTCATCATCAAGCAAGAGTTGCTAGGATGCGCGGTGGTGGAGGTGGAAGGCAAGGACAAGGTGGTGGTGTTGCAATGGTACGAGGTGGAAGACAAGCACATCCTCCAACTACAGAAAAAGTGACTTACAAGATGTTAAATAAAAAAGAAAACAAACTAGCTTTGTGTTCTGCAATTGCAGCTACTGCCTCTGCATCATTAGTAAAATCGCGTGGTCACAAAATTGATAAACTTGAATCATTTCCAATTGTAGTTTCTGATGAAATTGAGTCAATATCCAAATCAAAGGATCTTGCAAAATTCTTTGAAGCACTTAACTTGACACAAGATATAGAGAGACTTAGAACCAGATTAAAGCGCCGTTCTGGGAAATCGTTGTTAAGAGGTAGAAAATCAAAGATTGGGAAAAGTATACTAATTATAGTAAAAGACTCAAAGAATCTGTCCAAGGCAACTGGAATATTCTTGGGAGTAGATGTAAAATCAGTTAATAGCTTGAGTGTTTTGGATTTAGTTCCAGGTGCTCAACCAATTAGATTAACAGTGTTTTCAAAGGGCGCAATCGAAGAAGTCGCAAAGATAAAATCTCCACACTTGGCGCTGATGGTGACAACAAGATGAACGTAGAAGAAGCCAACCATATTGTACTCAAACCATATATAACAGAAAAAACATTTGCGTTAGTAGAAAATGAAAACAGAATTTGTTTTCTAGTTAAGGAGACTTCTTCAAAACCAAAAATCATGGAGGCAGTAAAAGTTCTATACAAAGAAGAGCCAGTAAGCGTAAATGTGTGTAGAACAGTTTACGGCAAAAAGGCATTTGTCAAATTCCAATCTGTCGAAAAAGCCAGAGATCTTGCAACTAAGATAGGAATGCTATAATATGGTCTACTTTGAACCAATTCGAATGATGGTGAATATACATGGTTAAAGAATTCAAGTATAGGGGAATATCTACCAATGAGCTACAGGCTCTTTCACTAGAAAAACTCTTTGAACTCTTTCCGGCAAGAGCCAGAAGGTCTCTTACTAGAGGTATTACTGATAATAAGCGAAAACTCTTAGAGGAGACAAAGTTGGCAAAAGCAGGCAAGCTTACTACTCCAATTAAAACTCATCTTAGAGATTTGATTATTCTTCCCTACATGATTGGAGTAACAATTAATGTTTTTACAGGAAAAGAATTTCATCCAGTCATAATAAAACCAGAAATGGTTGGCCATTATCTGGGTGAATTTTCCCTAACGAATAAAAGAGTTCAACACGGAGCACCCGGTGTCGGGGCGTCACGTTCAAGTTTGTATGTGCCATTAAAGTGATTAATATGCAATTCAAATACGCTTTTCAAAATTATGACAGAACAAGACATGTTCGAGCTTCAATTAGAGAAAAAACGATTTCTCACAAACATGCACGCGAAATTGCAGTTACAATAAAGGGTATGTCAATAGAAAAAGCCAGAACTTACTTGCAAGATGTCATAAGACTGAAACGTGCAGTCCCATTCAGAAGATACAAAAACGAAGTTGGACACAAGTCAGACACTGGAGTAATGTCTGGAAGATATCCGCAAAAGGCGGCTACAGAATTTGTTAAACTTCTTGATAATTTAGAATCAAATGCAGAATATCGTGGAATGGATTTAGATAGACTCAAAATAATAAATGCAACTGTACATAAGGGAAGAAAGATCCGAAGATTTACTCCACGCGCAATGGGAAGGTCATCACCAAAAATTAACATCCTTACACATGTGGAGCTTGTAGCTCAGGAGATTTGAAATGTCATCAGTAAAAAATGTGATAAACGATAGTTACAAACTCATGCTTCTAAAAGACTATCTTAGAGAAGCTATCAAAGAAGCAGGATTTTCTGAGGTCGATATACAAAAAACTCCAACAGGAACTCGTGTAGGATTACATGTCACAAGACCAGGTATCGTCATAGGGAGAAAAGGATCCGGAATACGTGATCTGACCAAAGTTTTAGAAAAAGACTTTGCTCTTAAGAACCCGCAAATTTCAGTTATAGAAATCATCAAACCTGAACTTCAACCAAGTGTCATGTGTAATAGAATGTCTCAACACCTTGCAAGAGGAACAGCGTTTAGACGAGCTGTGATGTGGACTATGCAAACGATAATGAATGCGGGTGCAATGGGGGTACAAATTACAACTTCGGGAAAACTAAGAGGTGATCGTTCCTCTTTTGAAAAACACAGTAAGGGAATTTTGCCAAGAGCTGGTCATTTTGCAGATGTTATAGTTTCTGAAGATATTGTTCACGTTAAAACAAAAATGGGTCTAATTGGTGTACGAATTAGGATTGCAAGAAAAGAACGTTATATTCCTGAATTTGAACTTAGAGCTATGAAAAAAGAAGTAGCGACAGTAAAGCCAGAGATAGAAAAGGAAATAGAAGAAAAAGAAATAGAGGTAATCGAAGAAATTCCAGTTGACCCAACAAAACCAAGAACAGAAAGTGAACTAATAGAACAGGAAGAAAAGCTGGTCGAGCAAGTAGAGACATTTGAAGAAATCGAGGAAGAACTAAAGTAATGACACGAATGAAAATGAAGACAATAAGAGAATTTAATGAAACTGATTTAAAAGATAGACTAGAACAGCTTCGCTCAGAACTAACAAAATTGCGAGTAGAATCATCAAAAGGTACTCTTAGAAAAGAAAGTGGTAAAGTAAAACCACTGCGAAGAGATATTGCCAGGATGCTAACAAGACTAAATGAGCTGAAAAAACAATGATTACTCAAGAAAACCTACTAGTACACGAACTAATAGGACTAGATGCTACAGTTTTGAAAAGTAATAATAAACAAATCGTTGGCATCTCAGGAAAGATCATTGATGAAACAAAATCAATGTTCTCTTTGGATACAAAAAACGGTATTAAAAAAATTCCAAAACAAAACACTGAATGGAAATTTACCTTTGATAAAAACGAATCAATAATAAATGGAAATTTACTGGTAAAAAGACCTCACGAAAGATTAGGAGGAAAAGCATGACAAGAAATATTGGAATTCCAGTGACTGCTCCTGTGACAGAATGTACTGACCATCTTTGTCCATTTCATGGTACACTTAGTGTGCGTGGAAAATTAATTCAAGGTAAAGTAGTAAGTGCCAAAGCGCCAAAAATGGTGGTAGTTCAACAAGAGACTCCAAAGTTTATTACAAAATTCAAAAGATATGCAAGAAGCCAAAGTAAGACACATGCATACAAGCCATCTTGTATCGAAGTAAAGGAAGGTGATATCGTTTTAACCGCAGAATGTAAACCAATCTCAAAAAGCGTTTCATTTGTAGTCGTGGAGGTCAAGTCATAATGGCAGGAACTAAGAGTCGTGCAGTATCTGCAAAAGGAGTCCAAGAATTCAGACCATACATCACCAGAGTATTGCCACTTGGTGCACAAATTATTTGTGCAGATAATACTGGAGCAAAGGTTTTAGAAATCGTAATGGTTCAAAAAACAAAAACCAGAGTTGCAAGATATCCTTCTGCGGCTGTCGGTGATTTTGTAAATGTCGTTGTCAAAAAAGGTCCAGGAGAACTTCGCGGTCAAGTTTTTGGTGCTGTTATCATAAGGCAAAAGTATGCCATTAAAAGACTAAATGGAGTAAGGGTTACATTTGAGGATAATGCAGGTGTATTGGTTACACCTGAAGGAGAGATCAAGGGAACTGAGATCAAAGGTCCTGTTGCAGTAGAAGCAGCAGAAAAATGGCCAAGAATAGCAAACCTTGCGTCGATGGTGGTATAAAATGAAGCCAACAACAATCCGAAATCGGATGATTTTCCAAGCTCCGCATCATCTTAGAAGTAAACAACTTGGATCAATGCTTTCAAAGGAATTGCAAGAAAAATATCACAAACGTAGTGCACGTGTAGTTGAAGGAGATAATGTAAAGGTAATGCGTGGTGAATTCAAAGGAATAGAAGGTAAAGTAACACTGGTATCTCCAGAAAAAAACGGAGTGGCAATTGAAGGAATAAAACGTGAAAAACTCAAAGGCGGCAATGTTGATCTTTACATTCAAACATCAAATCTTATGATTACTGGTTTAAAACTAGAGGACAAATGGAGACAAAACAGGTTAGAGGGACAAAAGACAAAGACTCCAAAAGAGAAACCAGCAGAAACAAAAGAGAAACCAGCAGAAACAAAAGAGAAACCAGCAGAAACAAAAGAGAAACCAGCAGAAACAAAAGAGAAACCAGCAGAAACAAAAGAGAAACCAGCAGAAACAAAAGAGAAATTAAAACAAACTAAAGAAACGCCAAAAGCAGCACCAAAATCTAAAGAGAAAACGACTAAATCAGAAAAACTCAGTGAAAAAAAGGGAAAACAAACAAAAACAGCCAAACCGGCGAAAAAGGCGACAAAGTAATGGTTAGTATCGCAGGAAGCAAGAAATTAAAACGCCAAATGGCACCAATTTTCTGGGGTATTACTAGAAAGGATTCAAGATTTGTAGTAACAGTAAGACCTGGTGGTCACTCTAAACACCTTGCAATTCCAAGCGCTGTCTTTGTACGTGATACCTTAAAACTTGTAAACACACTAAGAGAAGCAAAATCAGTAATTTATGGGGGAAAAGTCAAGGTAGATGGTGTGACACGACGATCACTTCATCACGGTATAGGTCTTATGGATGTAGTAGAGCTTGAGGGAATCTCAGATGTTTATAGACTAGTTCCAAAGAACTCCTTTGTACTCCGACCAATCAAGATAAACCACTCTGAAAAGACCAAAAAATTACTAAAAGTGATAAAAAAAGTATCAATAAAAGGTTCTAAAACACAAATTGGATTTCATGACGGCCGTACTCTTATCTCTGATGCAAAAGTAAATGTTGGCGATACCTGTGTAGTGAATATTCCAGAAACCAAAATTCTTGATATTATAAAATTAGAGAAAGGTGCTCAAGTTGTTGTAACAAGCGGAATTAACGCAGGTCATGTTGGTAAAGTTCTTGAATTAAAAGAAGGAACATTTGTACTTCCACGACGTGCATTAGTAGATATTGGCGAAAGACGAATTGACATTCCATCAGATCTTGTAATGGCGGTAGGAAAAGACAAACCCGTAATACAAATAGAGTGAAAATATAATGTCGCAAAAATTAGAATCCAATATGAAAAAAATAACAGTTGCAAAGGTAGTACTAAACATGGGCGTTGGTAAATCAGGCGAACCTATTGAAAGAGCCAAACGCGGACTACAACAAATTGCTGGACAACAACCAAGCCCTCGTTTTGCAAAAGCAACACAAAGAGATTGGGGAGTACATAAAGGCGAACCAATCGGTGTAGCTGTGACCCTTAGAAGAGAACCTGCAATTGAACTAATTAAAAGATTATTTGCTGCAAAGGGTAACCAGATAAAGGGTTCATCTTTTGACGATTTTGGAAATCTTTCATTTGGACTAAAAGAACACATCGATATTCCGGGAGTGAAATATGATCCCGAAGTCGGTATTTTGGGATTGGATATATCAATTTCATTGGCAAGACCTGGATTTAATATCAGATTTAGAAGTAAACGTAAAGCAAGTGTTGGGCGTCATCATAGAATTACAAGTGAAGAAGCAAAGGAATTTCTGACAAAAGAATTTGGAATAGAGATAGTATAAAATGGTAAAAAATCGAGATTATAAAGTAACAGGAAGAACAGTACACAAGTTTGGCAAAGGTTCACGTTGGTGCAAGCGTTGTGGTGACTATAATGCAGTGATTCAAAAATATGATTTGGACCTGTGCAGACGCTGTTTCCGTGAAGTGGCTGTATCATTAGGATTTAGAAAGTTTAGGTGAGAAGATGCCCTCAAATAATATAATTTCAAACCTGTTTGTCACGCTTTTCAATACTGAAGCTAGACGCAAGAATGAATGTATTGTATTGCCAACATCCAAACTTGCTATGGAGATACTAAAGACACTTCAAAATCATAACTATATTGGAGAATTTGAACACGTTGATGATAAAAGAGGTGGTAAATTTAAGATTCAGCTTTTAGCGAAAATAACAAAATGTGGTGCAATCACTCCAAGATTCAAGGTGAAAAAAGTTGACTATGCCAAGTGGGAGCAAGAATACCTTCCATCATATTCACGAGGTATGCTTTTAGTCACTACAAATCAGGGAGTAATGTCTCATCACGAAGCAACAACAAAAGGATTGGGAGGACTTTTGATAGGATATGTCTACTAAACAAATGGAAAATCACGAACTGACAATCCCTGTACCTGATACTGTTAAGGTTACAGAAAAACATAGAATCCTAAGTGTTGAAGGACCATTAGGTAAAACAAGAAAGAACTTTAAAAAAATCCCCGTAGATTTACAAGTAAGTGGAAAAAATATTATATTAAAATCACTTGGAACAAGAAAAAACGACTATGCCATATTCAAGACTGCAGAATCAATAATTAATACTCTCATCAAAGGCGTTCAGCAAGGATATACATTCAAAATGAAGATCGTTTATGCTCACTTTCCAATCACAGTAAAAGTAAAAGACAATAATATTCTTGTAGAAAATTTTCAAGGTGAACGGGCTGCTCGTATTTCAAAGATAGTTGGCGATACTAAGGTAGTCTCTAAAGGAGACGATGTGATAATAACTGGACCAGTTTTGACAGAAGTATCTCAAACTGCCGGAAGTTTACAACAAAACACCAAAGTCAAAAACAAGGATCATAGAGTTTTCTTAGATGGAATATACCTCTATGAAAAATTAGACGGGATCCAAAAATAATCTTAGCAAGAATTAAATCCGCATATTCTACGAACAAATCTATTGCCGCCCTAGCTCAGCGTGGTAGAGCAGCTGACTGTTAATCAGCTGGTCGTCAGTTCAAGTCTGACGGGCGGCGCTTATTATATTTCTAAATTCGAATTTAGAAACATTATATTTTGTATATGGTGATGCAATCTACAAAAAATCACATGTGTTTGTTTTGCATATTTCAAAACTCGAATATTGAAATATGATAATGCGATCACATTTGGGTTTATTCTATTAGACTGCTTAGATCTTATACCGATCGCAAGATCTGGATATATGCAGGAGGTCCGCATTGGCCAGAACAAGACGCGCAAATAGATATTGCGTGGACTGTGGGGGAAGATTAGTCTATTACCCACGCCTTTCTAACCCAAAAGCTCCCAACGAACATAGAGTTTTGGTTTATGCATGTCCCGACTGCACTAAAGATTTTGATAAACCAAAGATGTTTTCCATTAGGCGAAATGTAGTAGATGAACCGATAGAAACTGTAGAAATAGAGATAGTTCAAGCAAGGGAAAAAATCCAAGTAGCAAATTAGGTTTATAGATTTAGCAAAACTCGAAAAATTAGAAAAATTAAAAATCATTCGTAAAAGCTAAACCCCTGTAGATTTTCCACAAATTACGCATGGTCTGATTTTTTCAAAAAATCGATTTTTAGAGGGGGGTTTAACATTTATGCTTGTATATGCGAGCCAATGGTTAAAACACCCCCATTACCCGCTAAAAGATTGTCTTATCTTTTGCGGTACGAATAAAAGCTAAACCCCCATCTTTTGTTATGGTTTTATCAAATTAACGGAGCATATTGTTCTCGAATTTTTGCCATTTGAGTATTAAAGATTTTGAAATTGACTTCTACTAACTTATCGGGGTTTGCAATCAGTTCGTAAACAAATCAGAATAATCCCACTGCAAACCCAACTGCCATGCCAGCAAGTATGATGGCAGAAATTTTTGGCAGATATTTTGTATAATGAAGGATTCTGTGCTGAAGATGTGTAAAGATTTTGATGCCTAACATGGTTACTCCTATCATTGCAACAGAGACAGCAATAGCATAAGCAGTCATCAGAAGCAATGGATTGTGACCACCTGCAGCCAATGCAAGAATGACAAATTGTTCTTCATGTGCAAACCCCAATACTATCGCAAAGACAGCTAATGCCCTCAAACCTAGAATTTTTCTTGTCTGGTGAATGTGTACATGTGAGTGATAACCTATTCCTCTATGCCAATGTGCGTGCTCGTGTCCCAAAAGTTCCGTACTATCATGCAAGTGTCCGTGTTGGGTTTCTGTAAAGTCATCTTCTTTTTCCTTCCAAAAAATATATGCAAGAATCGCAAGTGCAACGGCAGCACCATACTGAAAGTAGAAGTGTGGTATATTTACAAAGGTTGTAGCAATCACATATCCTACAACTAGTACAATAGCAGATAGAAAATGTCCACCAGCAAGAATAGAAGAGCTTTGAATACCGCTAAGCATTGGTTTTCTGCTTTTAAGAGAATAAAGTATTGCAAGAGTCCATCCATGCGAGGGATTTATTCCGTGTAGCAATCCAAATGCAATTGCACCAAAAAGGACTCCTTCTAGCATTAAAAAACATCATGCAAATGCTCTATCTAACTTTTATTGTAAAGGTTTTGATGCTAACCTGATTAAACTTTCTATCTTGTTCTGTCCTAAATCTAATCTAATTCCTGATTGTTCCGCAGGAGTCTTACCTATTGCACTATGCTCTCTTACAAAGTTGTAATGAATTCTGTAAGCATCAACCAATTTATAGCGACTTTGTCATGTCAAGTAGGATGGTTTTATGCTACAAGTGTTTTGAGGAAAAACACGAGGAGTGCATGGGAAAGGCAGGCCTGTTTGACTGTGATTGCCAACGATGTAAAAAATGATGTCTCGCATAATGAATCAAAAATAAGAAAATTTGATTTGTCTCATGATTGGGTGTAAAGATCTGTACCCCAATTGATAAAATCTGATTTTCTTGCTTTAAATATCTGCAAGACCCACATAAATTATGGTAAAGCAGTTTGAAGATTCGTCTCCAACTTCAGGTGAAGTAAAGAAGATAGTATCAGATGAAGTAAAACCTCTACTTGAAAAACTAACTGAGCTTGTAGACAAGCTAGAAAGATATCATCAACATGATATAGAATTCCAACAAAAATTCTTACTGCTAGTATCTCAAATGTTTAGAAACCAGCAAATCTCTATGGAGGCATTTGATGAATTAGATTCTTTTATGAGAAAAGAGTTCTTCTGGGGAAAACCACAAAAAGAGTAATTTTTGGATTAGCTTAAGGTCAATTTAGTTATAAAAGAACCCATAATTCACTTTGATAACAATTCCACAATTGTTAATATGGAAAAATTTGAGCTTTCATTGAAGATAAATAAAAGACTAACCGATCAACAAATAAAAAAACTCCAAGAATACTTTAACGAAATTCCACTCGAAGAAATCTTGGCTGGTCTACACTTTGCAAAAAATAGATGGGCTGCAAAAGACGCTGGCGTGTTAAAAGTTGGCCGAAAAAGTATAATCAAGCGTGAAATTCATTCGATAACCTCAGAACAAGCACAATGGAGATTAAAAAATTGGAAGATGATGATTGCAAATTACAGAAAATTAGGATATAGTTATCCTACTATTTCCAGGATAAAAAAAATCCTTCAAGAAATAAGTAAAAAAAGATCTAAGTAGTAGGCTCTTTTGTACGTGTAGGAGAAGGAAGAGTTGTAGGCAAGTCTGGAATTGTCTGGCGTACTTGGCCTTCTATTACAGCGTGAGCTTCTTCCAGTATTGATGATGTGTCTACATTTGTAGTATCTATTGCTATGTTAGCATTTCCATTGACTGATGCCCCTGCCATGATTTCTCCTAGTATATTTGAGAGATCCTTCATAGATGAATTGGCTTCTGGCATGAGACCACCAAGTCCTGCACTCAGTCCTTTGATTATTGACATACATGGGCTCAAGGTTACTACTACATCTCCAAGTTCGGAAATTGTGTTTAATCTGAGTTGAATTTGCTCCATAGCAAGTTTTGCGCTTGTTACCATGTTGTTCATTTTTCTAATCTCATGTAGTTCCGTAGCATAAGCTTGAGAATATGATTTATTTTGATGCATTACTGCCTCAACAACCTTTTTGAAAATAAATCCATCTTTTTCCTTTAATTTCACTAAAATTGAATCAAGTTTTACTATTTGAAGCTGAAGTTTTTTTTGTGCCTCATCAATTTTTGGTTTGAGTGGTGTATCTGGTTTTACTTTGTCAATTACCTTTTGAGTTATGCTATCTTTCTGCTGATTCCATTTGTTGACAAAGTTCATGATTTGCTGACTGATTGTGATTGAAATTTAGGTTTTAAGGTGGCATGTTCTTGTTAAACATGTAACTGCAGTAACAATCAAGCGTGGTTACAACTTCATGTTGTTTGACGCATTAATTTATGATGTTTCTAAATTCGAATTTTGAAATATTATTTTTGAAGAGCGTCAGCCAAAGGTAAATGTGTATATCTGAAAACCTGGCTTTGCAATGATTGTAAGGGTATGCGGACCTGCTTGACTGGTTGAAACAATATCGTATAATCTGTCCTCAGATGTGTGAACTATTGCATCTTTGACATCATCACCCGAGTCTTCTGGTTTTATTGGATTTCCATCTAGCAGTATTTGTAATGTTGAATTATTTGCAGCTACTATGTGGACTGTTTTAGCAAAATACGATAGCACGATTTTTCCATTATCTGATCCAAGTTTCATACTATCAACAAGGTTTTGCCATTTTCCTTCAAGATAATAATAGTCTCTGTTTTGTTGAGTTGGCAAGGAATAAGTAACAGTCTGACCAGGATTGAATCCTTCAGAATTTCCAAGATAATTTCTTCCCTGTGCAAAATTGTATCCAAAGTAAAGTTCATGAGTTTGAGAATTGGAAAATTGATGTACTGGTATGTTTACTAACGGTTGATCTGCTACAACATTTAGTCCAAGATGCTGACTGCGTTCATCTAAAAGTTGTTGTATTACTTTTTCTGTTTCATCATAATTTCCTTCACCGATGTGATCATGTCTTATGTATCCTTGATAATCTGTAATGTATTCTCTTGGCCAATATTGGTTACCAAATGCACTCCAAGTCTGGTGATCATTATCAAGCACTACGGGATATTTAATACCATATTTTTGCACTGCATCTTTTACATTGTTGATGTCTTTTTCAAATTCAAATTCAGGTGAATGGACACCAATGATAAGTAATCCTTTATCTGCATATTTTTCATTCCACGCAGTAACATATGGGAGTGTTCTGATACAATTTATGCAACTATAGGTCCAAAAATCATAAAGTACTACTTTGTTTTTCATGGCATTTTTCAGATCTTCGGGTGTAGTATTGATGTAACCTGTAACTCCAACTAGATCAGGGGCTTTAAAGTTGCGACTTTCATCTATGGGTGGAAGTGTAGAAGTATTTACTGTAGTTGAGGCGGGAGATATTTTATCACTTGATTGTGTGCTATTGGCTTGAGTTTGGATTTGGTTTGCCTGAATTGGCGTTGCAGTTTTTGGCATGTCTAATGAATTAAAATATGCACCAATTCCTCCAATGGCGATAGCTACTATTACTCCAATAATGATAGCGCTTTTAATTTCTGTTTTCATATTCTCATCCTAATAGTAGATTGTTCAAAAGTGGAAAACTTGCAATGGCCGCTAGCTGATTTGTGAATACTAGAAATCCCAACAAAATTATGAAGCTGCCCATGATTATTGAATAATATTTCAGATGTTTACTCATAGCTTTAATAATTCTTGTAAATCGCGAAAAGAATATTCCCATTAAGATAAACGGAATTCCTAATCCCAATGAATAAGAAAGTAATAAGGTAAATGCATGGCCTGGCGATGCTGCAGCTAACGTAAGTATGCTGCCCAAAATTGGCCCGATGCACGGGGTCCATCCAGTTGCAAACGCTAATCCAAAAAGAAATGACATTGGGTAGCTAGCTTTTGTTCTATTTGGGAGAAACTTTTTTTCAAAATTAAGATTTTTTAGCTTGGTAGATAACAGCATAAAAACGCCAAATGCAATTATTATGATGCCTCCTACATGATTAAATCCAGTAAGAAGGCTTCCGGCAGTACTTGATAATACACGATTAAGAATTACTCCGATAACAGAAAAGACAATTGAAAATCCAAGAACAAAGAAAATTGTATTAAGTAAAATGTTTAATCTACTTATAACTACATTCACAGTCCCATTATTTCTTTGAAGCTCGTTAAGTGTAGTTCCAGAAATGTATGCCAGAAAAGCAGGTATCATTGGCAATATGCAAGGTGCAAGAAATGATCCAAGTCCTGCTAGTGCAGCTATTCCAATGCTAATGTCTGGCATGACATGAATTTGCTGTTTTTTTATTAATACCTTGTTCCAAATCCATACCAGATCACTGTTTTTATCGATTTTACAAAATTCCAAACTTTTTGCCTGCAGACGCAAAAACATCTAGTGCTCTTTCAATATGTTCTTGTGTGAGCAGACCTGTGATAGATATCCGTATTCTGGCACTACCTAGCGCAACTGTTGGATATCTTATTGGTTGTGCAAATATGCCTTTATCAAATAGGTGCTTGCCAAATTCTAATGTTTTCTTCTCATCTCCTATGATTATTGGAATTATCTGGCTTGAAGAATTGATAGTATATCCAATTGACTCTAGTCCTTTTTGCATCCTTTTTACGTTATTCCATAGTTTTTTCCTATGTCTTTCTCGTTTAGAAGAAAACCGTTTTAGTGCAAGATCTATAAGAAAACTTGGCAACGCTGAAGTATAAATAAATGGCCTTGAGGTGTTTACTGTAAGATCTATTATTTTATCACTAGATGCAACATATCCTCCAAATGCACCTAGGCCCTTGCTAAGACTGCTTACATAGACATCGATCTTTTTTGAAACGCCATATTGTTCAGCAGATCCTTTTCCATCACGGCCTGTTACGAAATCACCATGCGCGTCATCTAAGACAAGCATTGTGTTATTCTTATCTGTAATCTCTGAAATCTTCTTTAGATCAGCAAAGTCTCCATTCATGCTAAAGATGCCTTCTGTAATTATGAATTTTCGATCTGCTTTCTGGCGAATCTTTTTTGTGAGATCTTCAGTATCATTATGCTTGTAGACAGATATTTTTGCATTAGAAAGTCTGCAGGCATCAATTATGCTTGCATGGTTTAATTCATCGCTTAAAATTAGATCATCTTTTTGAGCAAGTATTGATATTGAACCAAGATTTGCCATGTATCCAGTAGGAAATATTAGTGCAGATTCTTGTGATTTATGAGTTGCAAGTTTTTTTTCTAAAATACTAAAAGAAATGTCATTTCCAGCAACAAGTCTTGAGCTTGATTGTAGTTGCATGTTTGAAATTTTGCTACTGCCAAGTCCAAGATAATCATTTGAACAAAGATTGATGAATTTTTTCTTTTTAAATATGATGTATGGCCCATGTACTCGGTTATCTTGTAGTTTTCTGTAAAGATTCCTTGTTTTTATTTTCTCAAGGGCCTCAGTTACAAAATCAAATTTACGTTTCAAGACCTATTCTTGATATCATCTGCATGTCTTCCAGTGCTGTGTTACCACCGATAGTGAGATATCCCCCAGTTATGATTCCATTTGCACCACCAAGGAGGACTTTCTCTTGGTCGTTTGCAAGATGAACTTCTCGACCACCAGCTATCTTTAGTATTGTTTTTGGCATTAAAAATCTGAACACAGCTATAGTACGCAATATTTCTGAAAGTGATAATTTTGCTTGAACCTCGAGCGGAGTTCCTTTTTGCGGAACAAGAATGTTAATTGGGCATTCTTCCGGACTTAAATCTACTAAATCAATACCAAGTTCAAGTCTTTGCATTCTAGATTCGCCCATGCCAATAATTCCGCCACAGCACAGCTCAAGACCAACTTTTTTAACTATTTTATTTGTGTCCATTCTTTCCTGATAGGTATGCGTGGTGCATATTTTTGAAAAGAAGCTTCTTGCTGCTTCTAAATTGTGATTGTATCTTTTTACATGAAGTTCTTTGAGACGTGTTGCCATTTCTTCATTGATAAATCCAAGAGAGCAGTTCACTTCGATTCCAACTTCGGAATTTACTTTTTTGATAATTTCACATATTTGCTCAAAATCTTTTTCTGATGGTCCGCGCCATGCACAAACAAGACAAAAACTTTTAACTCCGCTGTCTTTTGCAATTTTTGCATTTTTTACTATGGTTTCTGCTGATAATAGCTTGTAAGTATCAATACCTGTTTTGTAAAATGCGGATTGAGAGCAAAAAGAACAGTCTTCTGGGCACGTCCCTTTTTTAGCATTGATCAGGGTTTCAATATCTATTATATTTCCGTTAAATTTTCTTGTAATCTCATTTGCAGCATCTGATAAGAATTGTAGTGACTCCTCTGAAACATTGATAAGAGATTTAGCTTCATTGGCAGTAATTTTTTGGCCAGATAGAACTTTTTGCTTGCATTTCATAATGAATGCATATTCAGAATTCATAGTCAGTGTTTTTCTGACTCTATTAATAAGATTATTGTAATTGTAAACCTCAAAACTTTAGTTGGTTTACGCTTTTTATCCGATTTCTGTTTATTGACGTATCCTAGAAGTTACTTTATCATGGTAGGACAAATATGTCCTTGCCAAGCTTTGTATTTTTGCCCACATTTATTACAGATTACAAACTCTGAATCCTGTTTTACACATTTGTGAATCTCATTAACTTGTAACACTTTTTTACAAATCGGGCATGTACGGATCTGTGGCATGATTCGATCTATCTTATAGATACGAACACATCATGTTAAAGTATTATCTACTGAAAACGATTACTGCGTCATACTTAATTATCTCCTCTATGCAGGTTTTGCATGGCTTCTAAAAAACGATCAAAGAGAGCAAAGAGACGAGCTAAACCTGCGCCAACACGCAAACAAATGATAACACTGCGTGCAGCTGTAAATAGAGCTAGAACAGCACATGATATGGCAAGGCGAGAAGGAAATAGACTAAAGCAGTCTATTGTAGTACGTAATCGTAGAATAAGAGATCTCCAAATGAAACTTCGAAGAGCGCGAAGGAGATAGTTTTTTCAAAGCTCCTTCGTGACTTTTTTTATTGTATCAATAGTACCATCAAGTAAGAAATCAAGTTCATTTGTAGATATTGCAAGCGGTGGCACAAGCATTATGATGTGATCAAGTGTTCGCAGGTAGATTTTGTGTTTCTTAGCTTCAACAAAAATTTTTTGATGCACTTTTTTGTCTGGACTAATTGGTGTTTTTTTATTTTTATTGCTTACTAGCTCAATTGCCATAAGCATACCTTTGTGTCGTACATCACCTACAAGATTCAAGTTTGAAATCTCATTGATTCGTCTTTCAAATTGTCCTGCTTTGTTTTTAATTTTTAAAATCAGACTATTTTTCTTATATAACTCTAGGTTTGCAAGAGCAGTGGCACAAGCGAGGGGGTTTCCAGTAAAAGTATGACCATGAAAGAAATGCTTCATTTCTCCATAATTGCCTAGATAAGAATCGTATATTTTCTGACTGGCCAATGTAGCTGCTAGTGGTAAATAACCCCCAGTTAGCATTTTTCCATATGTAACTATATCTGGGATACTTTTCTGGGCTTGGTATTCAATAAATGAACCTAGTCTTCCAAAACCTGTTGCAATCTCATCTAAAATAAAAAGTACATCATGTTTTCTACACAGCTGGCATATTTTTTTCTGAAATTCTGGTGGATAAATTATTACACCTCCCACAATCTGTGCACCGCTCTCCATTACAAAGGCAGCAAGATCATTATTTTTTGTAAACACTTTTTCTATTTTTTCAAGACAAAATTCTTGATATTCTTTAAAAACAAAATTTTTTGGCATTCTATATTTGTGTGGTGTTGGTGTTTTAATTACAGGGAAAAGAAACTTTTTGAATTTTGAAAAAAATGATGGTACATATCCGATTGACATTGCGCCAATGGTATCTCCATGATAACCATTTTCTAATGCGACAAATTTTGTTTTATTTTTAATTCCAATATTTTGCCAATATTGTGCAGCCATCTTAATTGCTATTTCCATTGCTGTCGAACCGTCATCAGAGTAAAACACTTTGTTCATTCCAGGAGAGATAGTGACAAGTTTTTCTCCAAGTAACTCCGCCTGATCATTTGTAAGATTAAACAAAGAAGAATGTTGTAATTTTCGTGTTTGTTTTATCATTGCATTTACTAGTTCTTTTTTAGAGTGCCCCCATACATTGCACCACATGCTCGCTACACCATCAAGCAGTCTGTTTCCCTTTGAATCGATAAGCCACATGCCAGTGCCTTTTGTTATGACATCAAAATTTTTCCACTCGTTCATCTGTGTATATGGGTGCCATACGAAATTCTTAGAATTCAATTAGTGAAAATTCTAACTTTGGCAATAATAATGGTACGGTGAATTCTTAAAGGACGGTGATAAACTGTCTTTTGTGAAGGCCTATTTTATAACAGGCACAGACACCGGAGTTGGAAAAACCTCGATCACGGTCGGACTTGCAGGCTCCCTGCGTAAGATAGGCATGGATGTGGGAGTCATGAAACCTATTGCTACAGGGTTTCCAAACAAAACGGGGTTCAAATCGTCTGACGTAGCAAAACTTGTCGATGCTGCATCCGTAAAAGATTCTGAGGATCTAATAAATCCAGTATTTCTTCCACTCCCGACTTCGCCTTATGATGCAACAAAACTTTTAGGATTATCTATTGATATGCCATTAATTTTTGAACAATATAAAAAATTACTTTCAATGCACGAAATCCTATTAGTTGAAGGAATTGGAGGAACTATGACTCCGATTACAAAAAATTTCTTTGTAGCAGATATGATAAAGGGAATGGGCATTGAAACCATTATTGTAACAAGAGCAACAATTGGTACACTAAATCACACCGTTATGACATGTAAAATGTGTAAAGACTATGGGATTAAAATTCGTGGTCTTGTCATAAATAATTTTGATGAAAAAGGAACTCCAGCAGAAAAAAATGCGCCAACTACACTTTATGAACTTACCAGTGTTCCAATTTTGGGCATAATTCCTTTTATCAAAGATTTGAATAAAATTGAAAAGATGATTGAACATGTTGGTAAAAAAATTGATGTAAAATCTCTTATATCTTGAAAATTTTAAGCTTTGATAGTTTTTTATTTGAAGTAAACCAAATAATATCATTTAATATATTTGAAAAAGATTCTTTATTGCTATGATTAATTTGGTATGTTTTAACATCTAAAGTCAAGTCATTATCTAGGACAAACCAGATGTTTTCTTTATGTGGTTGAATTTTTGTTAATTCCGTCACTCTTTTCTTTATTGATTGAGGATCACTAGTTTTTGGAAATGCAATTAATATAGCATCTTGTGGTGATGAAGAAAGAGTTGAGATGTCTGGAATAACAACGTCCACATCTACCGAGTTTAACGAGGTTTTTCTTTGGCTTGGAATTAATGCAACTGTTAGCAAATAATGGATTAATCCCTCAGCAAATGATACTATTTTCTCAGATTTTTCACCCTCTATATTTTCAAGATTAGGCATACATTCACTGCATATGGCGTTTATTGTCTCTAGGCTATTGCCTTGAGCAATGTCTGATACTATTTTATGCTCTTCATAGTTTGTGATTGCTTTGTATAGGATTTCCTTAATTTCCATGATAGGAACTTTACTTGATATGTAATTAAAAGATGATCTAAAATTAATTGTCTTTCTAATTTTGTAAAGATTTTGAAATTTATGTTTTGAATTTTTTCTTTGTAAATCTAGTTAATCCTAATTTTCTGAGCTCCTCTGATTCTTTAAGGACTGAATAATGTTGTTTTTCTTTGTGCTGTTTTAGTTTTCGTTGTAGTTCGGTAAACTCATTGGCAAGTATCTTTATAGCATATAGGCCTGCATTTGCAGCTTTGTTTACTCCTACAGTTACTACAGGAGATCCTGTTGGCATCTCTGATATTGATAATAGAGAATCCAATCCTCCAAATGCAGAGAACTTGAAGCGGTCTGAGCGGCCTGACTTGTCATTATACACCATTATTGGCACTCCTATTACTGGGATGGTAGTATGAGATGCAATCATTCCAGGAAGATGTGCTGAACCACCTGCTCCCGCAATTATTACCTTAAAGCCATTTTTTTCAGCATGTTTTGAATAATCTGATAGTCTAGTTGGCGTCCTGTGCGCAGAGACTATCTGATCCTCGTGTTTTACTCTGAATTCATCTAAAACAGCAGCTGCAGCATGCATTACTTTACTATCTGAACTTGAACCCATGATTATTCCAACAAGTGGTTTTTTTGAATAACTCACAAGATCAGACTATCTTGAATTTTAATAAACCCAGCGAATTGAAATTTGGCATATCTTGATAATCAAAGCATATATCATGTTAGTAAATACTTATCCCTGTGGCTGAAATTAAGACAGCAATTGAGATTAATGATCCTGTAGACAAGGTCTGGGAAGTTATATCTGACATTGATAATGATTCCAAGTTTTGGACGGCAATCACATCAATAAGAAACCTTTCACGCGAAAATAATGAAATCAAACGTGAGGTTACTCTAGCTAAGGTAAATAGGTGCCTGCAAACTGTTACTCTTTATCCAAAAGAAAAAATACATACAGAATGGGTCAAAGGGATAATCAAAGGTACAAAAGATATCTTACTAACACCAAGAAATGGTACTACATATCTTGAAGTTGTTTTAAATTATAAATTCACAGGAATAGCTGGATTTATGTCCGGAAAAATCACAAAAGACATACGAAATGAGATGGAAAGAGCAGTTGAATTAATAAAAGCAAAGGCCGAAGGCGTTGATACTAGTCTAAAGATGGAAGAAAGGACACATTGGGCAGACATGTATGATGATAAGGAGAAGTAATTTTCTTTTTTTAGTTGAATTAACAAACTTTTCAAATTTCAAACTTTTAAATTATCAGAAAAAGGAAAAACCGTCATTCTTTATGCAACAAACCCCTCCTGAAGTAAGACGTGCATTTGGGCTTCTTTTCATTGGTGTCTCAATATCTGTAGGTGTTGCTTCTGTTCTAAGCGAGATTGCTTTTGTGAATAAATTCCAAACCTTATATTATGGTATGATATGGTTTGGTAGTTTTGGAATAACATTTGGTATCATTTTCGGTAAATTTCGTAACATACTTCCGTCAATTAGAGGCAGAATGAAAAACAGTGTCAAGTGGTCCAAAAATGTCAAAGCTGTAAACGGTTTGTGTTGGGCAGCACCATTTGCTGCAATTGGGATCTTTCCAAATCTTTACCAATATCTAATATTGTTGGGTATAGGTCTGGGAAACCTTTCAACCTACTTTTTTATGAGAAAATTTAGTGGACTAGACAATCGTGAACAAATTATAGTTGCAGTAATATCACTTGTTGCTATTCCTGTAGCAATAGCAATTGATACATCACAGTTAATCACCAACCAAACTATTGCTGTGATAACCTCTAGAATTCTAATTGCAATTGCATATGGTGCTGGTGGAATCTATGCATTACTTGCAAAAAAATAACGTACGCAACAAATTCTAGTTAGAGCTTCTCATATCTATGACATATTGTATAGGTCCTATCGTGTAAAAAGTAGAAGGAGATGCTTGGTTATTGTATTCAGTAGCAATCCAGTTTGCGGAACTGGTTATTGTTGATATACGTAATTCATCTATCTTGCCATTAAAAAACTGCCCTCCGGAATATTTGCTTACATAAAGAGAATCTGGGGCGGCGGTATTTGGAGTGGTAGTAGATGAGGTTTTTAGAGCACCATCAATATACAACTTATTTGTTATTGGTGCTGTTGCATTATAGGTATAAACAAAATAATGCCAATTGCCTGCTGTTGGTGCAGAGGTTGATACCAACAAAGTGCCTGATCCTGACCCTTCCCAAGCCGCTGAATTTGATCCACTAAAGCCTGTCTGCAAATAGGAACTGCTACCAGCATTTTGTAGGGAATAGATGTCCTGTGTAGCTGGATTTGAAGGAACCCAAAACCAGAAGGATCCAGTTTGTGAATTACTATTACCAGGCATCCCGTTAAGATTGTTAAGATTGTTTGTTCTTACAAGATACTTGGTACTTCCATCAAAATTCAAACATCTGCCAAATTTGCATTGTATTAGATCAGCTGCGGTCATGCTGTTAGGAGTCAAGTGATTCGCATTAGATGTACTGTCATGGATAGGTGGTACCAGAGGAGCAGAAGCACCAGCTGGTTTTATCTCTGCCACAATCAATGCCCAATGATCTGATGCTGCAGCTGTCCAACTCATGGTATAAGATCCATGTGTGGTAGTAGGCTTTGTACTTCCAAATCCAGTGATTCCTCCTCCTGAAGGCGATACCTGCCATTGTTTTGTTTGACCTGCTCCCTGAGTTCCACCAGCATTAGGCCTATCCCAAATACCTGTATCAATAAGCCACGCATTATTGTTGACTGTTGTTATTGATACGCTAGGGTTATTACTTTCTGCGCTCCCTGTAGCAGGTGGAAGTATTATTGGAGTTGTTTGATCTACGCCTTGTAAAGAAACAGCAGCTGCTGTTGCTCCATCTCCATCGGGGGCTGTACTCAAAGTTACTAAAACACTGTTTGGACCTGGTGCTGGCTTTATTAAATACCAAATCTCGGCTCTTACAGAAGCAGTTGAACCTACAACTGATCCTGCAAAGGTTAGGGGTACATTATTATATTTTATGCCACTAACTACCGGTCCCGGCGTTCCCCCTGCCAGTGTGTGTTTAGAAATACTAACTCCAACTACTAATAATGAATTTGATAGACTAGAACCAACAGTGTGGGTCCATGTAAGTGTACTGCCCAGACCGGTTTGAGTTGATACTGCATCAAATTGAATGTTAGATACGCATGTACAGGATGGTTTGACTTCTATTGCCATCTCAATCCATGGACCAGATGTACCTGCAGTCCATCCGAAATTTGTAGTGATAATCTGTGATGGTGTAATAGCTTGGCTTGAAGCTGATGTAATTGTTGTATCAGGGGTACTCCATTCATTCGTCTGTAATGGGCTATTAAGTCCACCACCATTTGCTACCCCCGCTAGGTCAAAAACCCAAGAATTTCCATAGGCATTTGTAATACTTATTGAAGGACTGGCAGAGTTCCCAATTGTAGGGGTTGCAACAGTTGGTATGGGATTTGTTTGATCAACACCACTAAGTGCATATGCACCTATAACTATATTTTTTGAGGGGGTAACTGTGTGAGCAGTAATTGTTTCTTGACTACATGTCGGGTTTAACAGATACCAAATTGATCCTTGGACAGTATTTGATGGAGATGCACCAGGAACTTGTGTCAAACTTCGTGAACCGTAAGTAACTCTATCAACAGATGTGCCATCTGCAATTACCCCTACAATTAAGATCCTATTTTGGCCAAAATTTATGTCAAAATTTTGTAGAAATGCATTCCCCGAAGCATCTGATGTTGTAGCTACAGACTTTATGTTATTTAATCCAACGGGGCCGCTAGGGGTAATTGGATTGTCCCCTAAATGATATACTGCTGCATAGTTAGAATTCCAAGTACCTGTCGGATTTTGGAGACCGCAACCAAGAAGAGTTCCATAATACATGTAAATAACATTCTTAGGGGTTGTATAAAGGACAGGGATGTTAACCCATGCTGCCAGTGATCCTGTAGAACTGGTGTAATTTTCTATTTCGTAATTTAACAGTGTAGATCCGTCGGAGGCGGTAAATACGATGTCACTGCCATCACTTTGTGCATTATTCTTAAGATCTGTGTCTGACATGTTGATAAGAACAGGAAAGTTAGATAGAGTCGCAGCAACTTTAGTGTTGTCTATAGTTATTGCTTTCCGAAATTGCCATTGACTGCCATACCAACCAACATTTGGTACCATCTGAGTTTTAATCACTGAACCTCGAGAGGTAGTTACAGTAACAGAGACTGGATCGGTAAAACCATGATACGGAATTGCACTAGTGTAAATTGTACCTGGAAAAATTACTGATCCTGGAATTACATAGGTAATCGATTTTGAATTTGAAGAAATTAGGGAAGTTTGTGCTGTGTTGCTAATAGATGCAGATGGTATTGCAGTTACAGTTAAAGTTGGACTGTTAATTTGAATCGTGGTAATGTTAATAGCGATGTTGCCAGAATTCACAAAAGTAAAATTGAATTGTTGCGTTGATGGGCGGAATATTTGAGCCTCAACAGTTAGCATCTCTTGATTTTTACTAGTTATATCAGCAAATGACGATGCCATACCTTGTCGAAATGTCTGAACATTGCCTTGGTAAAAAACAAGCCCGGCTGTTCCCAATGCAACTACAGCTACAAGTATAATCAAACTGGTAACAATTGTGCTTAGGGCTAACCTATGTCGTAATAACCTACACATGGATACAGAAAAATCCCCTAAAATTAGTTATTATTAGCAGTATGTAGTATAATAGAACAGACAGGCACTTTTTGAATTTTGTTTAATTTGAGATAAATTTTATCAGCTTTTTAACATCTTCTGCTTTTCTAATCAACTCCTTAATGTCTAGTGTATCATTAATGTCGACCAAATTGAAATGGCCCATCTTTCGTTCTGGTTTAGATTCATCTTTTAGATACATCTTAAGATAAACGCCTTCATCTTGTCTTATCTCAATTGGTTTGTATCTGCCTTGAAAACCTCTAGGTCCCAAAATATTGCACATCACAGTATGGTGCAAGAGGTCTGTTTTTCCAAGATTAATGCCAAGTATGGCTCTGAGGTGTTGTTCAAACTGGGAGGTTGCACTTGATTGCAAAGTGTGGTGGCCTGAGTTATGAACCCGCGGTGCTATCTCATTTATGAGAACTTTGTCATCTTGTGTCACAAACATCTCTATACCAAAGACGCCAGCTCCATGAAGCACTTGCATTGTTTTTTTTGCAATCCTTTCTGCCTCTTTTGAGATTTTCTCGCTTACCCTTGCAGGTGCAATAGTCATTTTTAGTATGTTTTCTTCATGAATGTTTTCTACTACAGGATATGTTGCAATCTCACCTTTTGTGTTTCTTGCAGCAATCACAGACACTTCCATCTTAAAATCAATGGCTTTCTCAAGCATCAGTGGTCTTCCTTGGAATTGTCCGTATGCTTGAACTACATGTTCTGGTCTTTCTATTCTAAAGTTTCCTCTTCCATCATATGCATCCCTCCTAGCTTTTAGCATGGCAGGAAATCCAAAAGATGTGATCTTTTCTTTGAGGTCTGATAATGATTCAATTAATGCAAAATCAGCTACAGGAAGTCCATTTTCATGCAAGAATTTTTTTTGTATAAATTTATCTTGAATTGTTTTAAGAGTAGAAGGCGATGGATTTATTGTAGCACTGCCATTTAGTGATTCTAGAATCTCACTGTCTCCCGATTCAATTTCATATGTTATGATGTCTGATTTTAAGGACAGTTCTACTATTGCGTTTTTGTCCTTAAAATCAGCTACAATCTGTTTTGCTCCCACTTTAGCTGCTGGGCAATTTTTTGTAGGGTCTAACACTATTACGTCTGAGATGTGTTCTGGCATCTTCTTGGCAGCTTCAGTTAGCATCATGCCAAGCTGACCACCTCCTATTATTCCTAAAACCCTAGTCAACACGGTATGTCGTTTTTTGTTTTAAAAATAGTTACCTGTTTGTTCTTTGACGTTACATAGTGTTTATGAATTTATATGAAGATATTTCCAAAAATGAAATTTGTTCTTTGAGTTTTGTCACTAGGCTTTAAATACAATTTTATGGGATTTTTAATTATAATGGATCCTTCTCAAGTTAAGATAAGAACTGGCATTCCGGGTCTTGATTCTGTTCTAGCTGGAGGATTAAGAGAGGGAAAAACAATTGTTCTATCAGGATGTCCAGGTAGTGGAAAGACCACTTTTGGAATGCAATTTCTATATTCAGGAGCAAAGGATTTTGATGAGCCAGGAGTATTTATTACTTTATCTGCAAACCCAAATGAAATAAAAAATGATTGTTCTACATATGGTTGGGATATTCAAAAACTAGTAGAAGAAGGAAAGTTGCTTATTATCGATGCACGACCATTCAAGTTGGAAGAGGGTTTTATCGCATTAGATGAATCCTTGTATCGTGGAGAAAACCTTCCCTTCATGCACTTGACTCAATTGATCTTAAGCAGCATTAAAAGAATTGGGGCAAAGCGTGTTGTCATTGATTCTCTTACAGTACTTGGCATGCAATATACGAATCTGTTTTATGCAAGACTAGGTCTACAGGGCATGGTCCATGCTTTAGAAGACCAAGACTGTACTTCTATTCTTATTTCAGAAAGTACTGATTCAGATATGAGCCCTCCAGAATGGTATGTTGCCTCTGGCATAGTCTTACTTCATCACATGCGGAGGGAAGACACTATGGAAAGAGCAGTTCAGGTACTCAAAATGCGCGGCATACACCACAGTGAACAAATTTACCCAATAAAACTAGGTGAAGGTGGAATCCAAGTACTACATCCACGGCTTGTGCCTTAGAGATGTATATTTTTGGATTTGGACCAAATATGACCAAATAACAGCTTCATAGAATGAATCATGGGGGCAGCATCTGTCCACATTGCTGTTAATTGTTGTGATGATTGATTGGCATTTTTCATGAAGAATAAAAGCTCATCATCATCTTTAACAATAAAGCACAAGTTTTCTTTCACCCCACCTGACATCTTTCTAACCTTGCTTCTATCCACATCATCAAAAATATACATTGTTCTTTCGGATGATGATGTCAGGAGTTTCAAATCTACTTGGGAATTATCTAATGGCTGTAGAAAATCGGAATGATAAAATTTCAAATAATCCTTTTCCGAGCCTAAAACAATAAATTCTTTTTGTGCAGTGGAAACCATTTCTTTTATCTTACCGTGAATTTGACTGGTTCCCTGTAACATCTGGAATTTGTCTTCTTTTGCATCATTTTCATCAGACGTAAATTCTGGAATGCTATTCCATAATTCCACTATGGCTTTTTCTTGTCTTTCTAATGTGTTAACTCGTTCTTTTTCTGCATTTACTAAAACCCATATTGCTTTGTTTAATGGTAAAGCTGAAAATCTAATTGGGTGTTGGAATGTGGCAGCAACCATTCCTTTATTTTGTAGTGTGGTAAGAAGGTGATAAGTTTCCGTTCTTGGCAATCTTAATGCTTTGCATACTTCTGGCGCAGTCTTTGAACCATACTTTCCTAGATAGATGTAAACCTTGCTTTGATTTGCTGTAAGACCAAATTTCGCTAGCTCGTCTCTTAGCTTATCTATGGATAACCTATGCTCATATGATCTAGACTCTGAGGCCGAATCAAATATTGTTACCTGTATCTCTTCGTCTTTCATTCTTGTACACCTAGGGTTACTTCTTTTGGAATGCTGTGATATATTGTAGGAGAGTCTATTAGTTTTGATCTATGCTGTCTCCTGAGCGATCCGAGAGTTATGTTTATCACCTCATAATAAGCCATAATCAATAAAATATTGAGAAAATACCGATTAATTTTATTAAATTTCTGGTACACAAACTTCCTCCGGGACGTTGAAGATCGCTTTGAAAGAGAACTTTTTCTTAGATTCTGATGATTTTGTGAATACTATCTCAGCAGGAAGAGTTTGATTCATGGCAAAGACGCAACCCAAGTCTTTTTTCAAACCCCTGTTTACAAGATCGTCTATTGATTGTTTCACTTTTGTAATTCTGTCCAATTCTTCCTTTGACCATTCTAATACCTTAAAATAAAGTTCCAGTTCACCTTTCAATCCAATTCCATCATAGATTGAAATAGCATCAAGATCATGCCAATTATTTTTTTGACCTTTTTTCTTTAAATTATTTTTCTTTTTTTGATCATCTTTTTTCTTTTGATCATCTTTCTTTTTTTGATCATCTTTCTTTACACCGTCTTTCTTTGCATCATCTTTCTTATTTTGGTCATCTGAATTGCCTTCTATTTTATTTCTTAGTTCCTGTAATTCTAAATCATTATTTGAATCGCTTGAGCGAAGTTTTTCGCCAATCAATTTTGATAATTCATCGGATTTTAGCTTCAATGTGTTAATACCGTCTTCAAGTGTTTTTTGTAATTCTGATACTGTTTTGAAACTATGTATCTTCTCTGACATCATTGACGTTCTACCTTTTCTACATTAACCGTGTCATTAGCTGATATCATATCGTTTTGACTTGAACTTGGCAGTCGTTTTAATTTCTTTGCCCCTTCACGCAAGAAAGAAATTTTCCTATTCTTTATTTCTCTGTCGACTCGTGCCATATTAATAATGGTTGGTATAGCAAATCGTATGATGTTTGAAGTTTCATCAAGGGTTAGCTGATCAAATCGCCTCGTTTCGGATTTGAAGTTGGGTTTGATAATTAGTATGTCTAAACTGGGAGTAAGTATGGCACGTACATTTTCAGGAAGGCTTATGAGCTGAGGTTGTATATCCACTGAAAAAGAGAGATAGTTAGTGATTATCTTTAAGGAATTATACAGATCATCAATAACATTTGTCTTTTCTTTGTCTAACTCGTATACTTGTACCGCCTCGTCAACGAGGTCCTCCATTGCTTTAACTGCTGCCGCTAGATTATAGTCAGGCGCATTGCCTTTCGAGGCCATTAACAAAACCTACCTTTTTTATATAAATAAGATATGTATGTAAGTAGAAATTACAATCAAGGTGTTTATTAGTCCATTTTCTTGTAATTCTATCAATTAAAAACCAGTGATTTTTGTACTTTATTTGATATAGTAGAAAATGTCGAGGATACTAGTTATTTTGAATGTCTCATTAAAAATAACCGTGCTACCATTTGGTAGGTAAGAATATGTACTTTGTAGGACCACTTTGTAATGTAGCACTTGCTGTACCCAAGGTAATGCATGAAATACTTGGCTGTATGTTTGTTAACAAATTATTGCTTGTCACATTGTTTGTAACCTATAGAAGAACGGTTGCATATGACGATGACACATCTTCTTTGAAAACCCTGAATTTGCTCTGATATAAAACGAAACCAGAGACGCAAAGGCCTACAATAGCGGCAAGCAATATCAGTTTAGTTATTGTAGCCAGTGTTGGTCTTTTGTAACGATACCACCTCATAATGGGAAATTTGCGTGTAATTGGATTTTACAAATAGTATGTTATGGTAAAGTACAAATTATTTGATAAAGCCTATGAAATTCTGGCATTTTGGTAAGATCATACTACAATTAATCAACAGCCGTCGCTGTCGCCGTCCTAACCTGTGTCGCTGTTCGAATTAAATATGACATAGTTTAGTACAGTAAGTGGCGCTGGAGATCTATCACAAGATACAAGGAAACCAGAGTTTGCACCGTCGACGTAGGTAACTGATTCTGCATTACACGATGCAGCAGCAGCGGAGTTACCAGGTAGATAAGTAGTGGTAGAAATTACAGAAAATTTTGTCACAGCATCATCGGAGATTAAGAATCTTGCGTAGCTTCCATCAGGACACCACCCATATGGAATTCCATTTGGACCCGACAAGTCACATGTTGTAGGAGTTACTTGGTGAATTTCTGACTTTAAGGTACTCAAGGTACCCAATTTTTTTATGTTTGGTTTACTTTCTGCAGGGCCAACCGTAGCTACAACAAGTATTATGGCAATTATCGTTATTCCTAGAATTGTTTTATGTTTCATTATTGATTTTACTTTGCCCTGAAATATAAAGACCTCCTGCCAATTTTGGAAATGTATCTGTGCATGACTTTCCAAGTATGATTTTAACGAAATTTTACTGTTGCTAGATTGTGAATTTATTGCACCTGAACTTTATTATGAAGTATTTATAAAAGCATATGAAAAAATCTTTGATGAAATTCCTTCCATTGTGAAAATTGAAAAAACAATAACAATAAACAGGTAACAAAGTGTTCAGATTGATTCAAACCAAAAGGAGATGTTGACGGATTCAATAAAACATTAGTTGCTTATCATATGGTATGATGCTAAACAATAATCCGTTTAAAGAGAGTGTGTTAAACTGATTCACAAGATCTCTCTCCAGGATTTGAAAAATCGGTTTAACCCCCTTTAATTCAAGAAATAATTTTGAAAATTCATCTTTAAATCATAGTTTACAGCTCGAACTTTTTAGGAACATCTTTTAGCTTTCTGTTATCTTTGGTTTAACAAAAAATTAGATGGGCGCAAGAGAAGAAAATAGCATTCTATTGAAGATAACCCACATCAGAAGCGGCAGTTAATGAATTTCCAAGGTTTGCTGAACATGCGAACCTATCACCAGGGGTAGTACCAGTTACTAGGTAAACCCACTTGAAAATGGCAGTACCTCCATTTTGAAGATAAGAATATTGGGCAGGCAGTGGACCATATTTTTGCGCCAAAGTGTTGCTGCCATATGCCGTACAGGAGAGAGTGGGCTTCAGGTTTGTTAACAAGTTGTTGCTTGTCATGTTGTTTGTAACATAATAAATTATTGTTACATTGTTAAGGGTTTTAACGTAATTTGGAAGAATCATAAGTTGTGTAAAAAGAGGTTTTACTCCTGGAGAACCCAACGTAAATTGCATTGTGTTTCCACGGCTTGTCACGAGCTTTAGATTATATGCATTGGCAGCATTTGCACCTACAGGGCTACTTTGTCCTATGTTTACCAGTAAAGATCCTGGATTAACTGCTTTGTTTATTGTGTAAAAATTAACCCAGTCGTTGGCTGTTGTATTTTGAACCCACATTCTTGTAATATTAATTGGGAGATTTCCAGTGTTTGCAATAGTAATATTGAATTTGCCGCTATTGGAAATTTTTGCGCTATATATTTGGAAATTTTCATTTCCTTTATCTATGGCAATTTGATTTCTTGATAAAACGGCTTGGTTGTATTTATCTAAAAGGTTCATGCTATAAGTAACATATCCTACGCTGCTTGCAATCACAATTATGGCAAATACCATTCCTACTACTGAACTGAGACCTCTTCTTGTCGTCATGGGGGAGTTACCTGTGTTGCAAAAATTGTACCTCTATTAGTGGTTACATAAATGCTAATAGGTACTTGGCTTTTCCAGTCATAGTTATTATTATACCACATATACGACGTACCAGGAATTATGGCGCCATTTGATATTGAATATACGTTAATTTTGCTTGAATTGATTAGCTTTATTTGTGTAACATTAAGGCCGATATTGCCAACGTTTGTCATGGTGATATTCATTCCTGGCAGAGAGGAGTGAGGACAATTTAATCTGCAAAACCACACATTTTCTATTGTCAAAAATTCATTAAATTTGTTAGTTTTATCTGAGGAAGAAGAAGCTAATGAAGTTTCATATGCTCTAAGATTGGTGTTAGACCAGGCAACTAGGGTACTACCCAAAACAGCTACTGCGCCAAGCATAAGTGCGGTGGCAACTACAGTACTTAGAGCTAGGTGTTTCCTTTCAAAAAGATTCATTAGCTTAACAAATGTTTGTAAATCGCTATTATCGGTATGTATGTAATCAATTTGAACTTACATTTACCTCTTGAACAATTTCTTGGTCCGAAGATTCTAGGGGGGGTTCTAATTGTTTATTCTCGGCATCAGGAGAAAGCTCAACACTTGCTGTATCTGAATTTGTGACAGATGGTTGTGAAACAGGTATCTCATCTTTTTTAATTTCAGGTTGTGAAGCTTGTGATATTTCAGAAAGTTTGTAGGATGGACAAGGAATATTCACGCTCTTGGAAATAATGTAAAATAAAGGATAAATTTCTTGATATACTATATTCACAATTGCTGGTATGTTTTTTTGATCTGATTCCAATAGATTAGATGTTTCCTGTTCATTACCCTGAATTGAAACAAAGCCATCTACGTTTATTTTAGTATTAGTAGGATTTGAGAGTAAAGCAAACTTGTACTTCAACTTGATACCCAAATCTGAATTTTCTACCTCGTCTAGCGATACCTCTATATCATATTTTACAAAATCATCATGCGAATTTTTTAACTTATTTATAGATAAGGAACTAATCTCTATTTCTGGTTTCATTACAATAGGTATCCGCTAGTTGAAACTTAAGCCACTGTCTGTAGTTTAATGATACATACTAACACGATTAACAACTCCTCATAATATTCAGATAATGAGTAATCCAGAAATTCAAAATAATCGGAGATTAAAAGCGACAAACTCTTCAAAGATTGTAAGTGACAAATTTAATCTTAATATCAAGATTTCAAAATTAAAGAGAGATACACATGTGTTATCGAAAAACTATGATCTGAAAAGATACTTGGATTCCACGAAATTTACATTTGCTCCAGAAATAACAGAACTCATACCCAAAGATACTCCACCTTATCTTGATAACGGAGAAAGATATGTTGAGAGAATTGCAAGGGCACTGGCATTTTTCAAACAATGCTCACTGATTGGTCCAAGTGGTACTGGAAAAACTCACATAGTTTATTTAGTTGCCGAACTTGCAGGTCTTCCATTATGGGAAATAAATTGTGGATTGCAGACATCTGTCTTTGATCTTTTTGGAAGATATATTGGTCTTGGCAAAGAAAATTGGATAGATGGTCTAATAACATTGTGGTGTAGATATGGTGGAATACTTTATCTTGATGAAGCTAATATGATGAAACAGGACATTGCAACAAGACTTAACCCTATTTTAGATCAAAGAGGCCACATGGTTTTAACAGAAAAGGATAACGAGATAATACAACGGCACAAAGATGCGTTTCTAATAATTAGTATGAATCCAGTCTCATCAGAATTTGCTGGAACCAAACCCATAAACGCTGCAATGAGAAGACGTATGAGCGTTTGGTTAAATTTTGACTATATGAGTGTGGGTTCAAAAATTGATGAAAAAGAAATAGATCTAATAGTAAGACGAACTGGTGTAACCAGACAAACATCAGAAAAAATTGTTAAGATTGGAGCTGAACTAAGAAAACAATACAAATCAGGTGAGCTTCCATACGCCCCATCTATTGGAGACCTTATTTGCTGGGCAAAACTTGTATCTGATGGCACTTCATTAATAGAAGCAGCTGAAGAAACAATAATTTCACTTAACAGTGATGATATTGAAGTTCAAGATATAGTTAGAAAAATAGCTCGTAAAATAGCTGAAAGTTAATGTTCGAAAAAGAACAAAACTTTTTTGAATTTGTGTATGACCTTTTCTACAAGTTTTCACAGACTAGATCAGGTAGCAACAGGGTTATGTTTTCAAGAAAATCGCAATATCCTATAATGAAATTTTCTCCTGAACTGGTGGTTACTATCCCCTTGCCAAGAATACAAGGCAACAAGTATGTTTTCGAAGGGATGGTATTTGATAACACAGAAAGTGGTAGAAGGAGTCTTTGGTGTTTGTTTTTAGCAACCGTTTACCATCTTGCGGCACATGCTGGTGTATCAAGATATTCGGTATATGAGCAGTGGCAAAAAAATAAAACAAACGAGCTTTGTACGAGAGTAATAGATTTCATCGAGGACATAGCGGTAGAAAAGTACATCGCTCATACAAATCCTGAAGTATGGGAAAGCATTAAACATATCAATTCTAAACTCATACTTTCACAGAATGATCAAGAGAAAAAAGACGTTTGTAATATGCAACAGGATTTGAAAATATATGAATTAGATACTGAGAAAAAAATTGAAAAAATTAGAAAAGAAATCATGGAAAAAAGAGTAAATGATGAACAAAAAGAAAACGCATTGTTATTACTTGCAAACTTTCTTTACCGACACAGAGAGTTATTACCTAAAACCATTTTGCCATATTGTGAACATCATAAAGATGAGTACACAATAAAAATTGAAGAAAAAACTATTGATTTTGAACTGAGTGGATTGTTTGAGGATCATATAGAAAAGTTGGATGAATTATGGATGATAAATGAGCAAGCAAAGTCTAGGCTAATTAGACGATATAGAAAACATCTAAAAGGTCTTAATTTTGACACTGTCATTATTCCTACAGGTAATCTGCATAATTTTGTACAAATAAAAGAAAAAATTCTTCCTATGATAAGAACAATCCGTCAGCAGATACGATTGGTTGTAAATGTTATCGATAGTCCAAAAATCGATCAGATTGGATATGTGGATATGCAGATGGCAATACAAGCAATTGCATCTGAGGGCCAATCTATTGATATTTTTGAACGTGATGAGTCAAGGAGAGCGGCAGAAGCGTGGGTAATTCTCGTAGACAAAAGTGCAAGCATGGGTTTAAGATTTGAACAAATTACAGAATTCGTAGTATGTCTTTCAGAAGCTGCAAATGAGCTTACTGGTAAAACTGATGCATGGGCACTATACGGTTTTGATACTAATTTTCAAATTATAAAGGATTTTAATGAAAAATATGACAAAGAAGTACAGGCAAGAATAGGTAGTATGGAACCCGGCGGCCTATCTTTGATGCCTGATGCTATAGAATTAGCATACAGAATACTTGTAGAGGACCCACGAGAACGAAAATATCTTTTTGTTATTACTGATGGTCATCCTTCAGGGTATGAGAGAATTCAGGAACAGTTTTCTAAGGTTGCAAAAAAAATAGAAATGTCAGATGTGACTCTAATCGGAATTGGTGTCTCAAAAACTATTACTCATATATTTAGAAATAGTGCACGAAGTTCTGACTTGAGACAACTTGTGGCCAAGTTCATAACTGCGTATAAAACTGCTGCGTCTGATATGTAAGCTCAAAATACATACTAGATCACATAACTACGTTAGATCCATTTCTGGTATTAAGATGTACCCAATCAAAACAAAGAACAGAAAGGCAATAAGTGCAGTGCTAACAACAATAATTATCTTGGTTGCTTCCATAGTTTTGGGAACGGGTGTTGTAGTGTATAGTACAAGCCTTTTTCAGACAGGAGGACAACAGCAGAACGTGCAAATAATTGGTGTTAAAACTTGGGTAAACGCTTCCTCTGGTTCCACCTATGCATGGGGAGCAGCTGCTATAAAGAACACTGGAGACAAAATTCTCTCACTCAGTTCCATTTCGATAAGAGGTGTAACGATGCCATATACAAATTGGTTTGCAGATACTGATCCGACTCGTGTTAGTGCAAACTTCCAATCTCAGCTCAACGCAACAAAAATGGATAACAACGGATTCATAAAGGGTAGTATACTTTCGGGAGCTGGTACTGGCCCCGTTACGGGCATAGCTCCTTCGCAAGCATGCACCCAGGGTCCCAGTAATAATTATCCAGGTCCGCCTACTATGCTTGTAATTCAGGAAATCTCGTTGCCAGGTGCCGCACCAACTGTCACGCCTTTATGTCTAGCACAGCAAAGCGGTCCAATCGCATTGCTACCTGGTGCATCAGCAATTGTTTACTACAAGCTGCCTAATGGACTCCTAAATCCAACCGATTCAGGTGTAGTTAGTACAGTAAGTTACTTGGCAGGAAATGTACCGGTATCACAAACCGTTAGAATTGCAAATCCATAAGAGGTAAATTCCAAACCTTTTTTTATTATTTTAAACTGTGACGTGTTGGTTATATTATACTAATGAGAATTTTCTATGCGTGAACTAGTATCCGCATTTCTCTTTACATATAGAAAATTTTGACGGTAGTTTTGTGTTTTAAATAATCAGCAATTTACATTTCTTCCCTCTTGTGTTCTATGTGTGAGATATGTCCTTAGACATTTTTTATTAGATTATATCAAGTACAGCGTTAGTCTTCCCATATGTAAGTACAAAATACATACTAGATCACATAACTGTGTTAGATCCATTTCTGGTATTAAGATGTACCCAATCAGAGCAAACAACAGAAAGGCAATCAGCGTAGTTATGACAACGTTGATTATCTTGGTCGCTTCCGTAGTTTTGGGAACAGGTGTTGTATTATATGGTACAAGCCTTTTCCAGACAGGAGGACAGACACAGTCTATCTCAAGCCAAGGTATCAAAATGTGGGTAAATGCCTCCTCTGCTTCCAACTATGCATGGGGAGCAGCAGCTATACGAAATAATGGAGATGTGCTTGCATCTGTAAATACGATAACGATTCGTGGTGCAACTGTACCATTTTCAAGTTGGTATGCAGATACTAATCAAACCCGTATTGCTCCACTCATACAAGCTCAGTTCAACATGACAAAAATGGATAACAACGGAAATCTAAGGGGTAGTCTTTCAACAGGTGGAATTGTATTTCCAGTTCTATCAACTGGATGTACACAACTTTATGCAAACCCCCCGACCTTGATAGTAATTGATTTTGATGGTAAAGGACCAAACTATCCGGCATGTCTTGCTCAGCTAGCCGGTCCGATTACGTTGAACCCTGGTGCAGCAGCAATTGTTTTCTTCAAGCTGCCTAATAGCGTGCTAACTCCTGTAGACTCGGGAGCTTCAGTAACAGTAAACATCTTTGCAGGAAACGTAGGTGGGCCACAAACCGTAACAGTAGCCAACCCATAGAGGGCTCGGAATATGCCCAATCCTTCTTTTTTCATTTTGGGAGTGAATAAACTATGAAGGAAAAAAAAACAAAAACAGACGATATTGAAAGTTTTCTTGATGCCAAGTTTATCGATAAGCTTGAAAGAGAACAGATTCCTGATGAATATGAGACAATAAAAAATTATGCACTAAAGCCTCCTTTTAGTTATGTTAGTATTTTATACAACCCAGAAAAATCAAATTACCTCTATTTTATAGACGAGCCAAAATTTAATCATGAGGAGGAGAAAATTTATGCAAATTTGTATCGCCTTTTAGAACAAAGTCTAGAATCTATCGATGAAGGGAATGTAAATTCAAATTTTGATCAGCAACTAAACACAGTGTTAAAAGATAATGAAAAGATGTTTCTTGGTCATTCTAATACAAGCCTAGAAAAGGTAAAATATTATTTGAAAAGGGATATCGACGGCTTTGGAATTATTGATCCATTAATGCACGACGTTAATATCGAAGACATTAGCTGCAGTGGACCTCAATCGCCAATTTACATTTGGCACAGAAATTATGATAGTATACCTACAAATGTACGATTCACCTCTACCGAAAAGTTGAACTCGTTTGTTTCTAGGACAGTATTTCGAGCAGGAAAACACATCAGTACTGCTTTTCCAATTTCTGATCTGGCATTACAAGGTAATCACAGAATTTCTGTATTGTATCAAAAAGAAGTAACCCCTAAAGGAACGAGCTTTTCAATAAGAAAGTTCAAAGAAGATCCCTTCACCGTAATTGATCTTATTAAATTTGGAACAATAAATCTGTCCATAACAGCTTATTTGTGGATGTTAGTGGAGGCAAAGATGTCATTTATAATAATTGGGCCTACGGGAAGTGGTAAAACAACTATACTTAATGCTATAACAGGACTGATAAATCCAGATTACAAAATTTTTTCTGTGGAAGATGTTTCTGAGATAAACATCAATCATGAAAACTGGTTTACTCTAGTTTCAAGGACGGGATTTGGTCTTGCAGGCGAAGGAGAGATTGGATTATACGATTTGATAAAAGCTGGAGTAAGGCATAGACCTGATTATATTATAGTTGGGGAAATTAGAGGGTCAGAAGCCTATGTTATGTTTCAAGCAATGGCGACAGGGCATGGTGGTCTTTGTACAATGCACGCAGATAGCTTAGAATCAGCAATAAAGAGATTGCAACAAAAACCAATGGACATTCCTCCAGCATATATTTCACTTATGAATTGCGCAATCGTAATAAAAAGAGTAAAGGAAAATTCAACAGGGCAAAGTGCTAGACGTGCAACGGTAGTATCTGAAATTGGAAATGCAACCACTTCGCATATATCATTTTCTTGGAATCCAAAAACAGACAACTTTGAGGAAAACCTCAACGAGAGCAATATCCTTAAGAAGATATCTGAATCTACAGGAAAAGATTTAACACAGGTATTAGAAGAGCACCAAAATAGAATTCTAATTTTAAAGTGGATGATTGAAAACGACATTCGTGATTATAAAAAAGTCTCAGAAATTGTTGGAACATATTATAGAAATCCTGAGTCATTAATGCAAAAAATCCTTGTTGGAGTTTGATAAAATGCTGTCTTTTAAGAAGCTTGATGAATCCCAATTTGAAAAGAGTCAAAGCAAAAAAATAGAAAGAGAGTTACCGTATTTTATCACGATTGTAGCATTACTTGCGGCAGGTGGATTGGGTCCATATTCTATTTTTCAAAAGATAAAAGAAATTAACCTCTTGCCAACCAGTAGACAGGAATCAATTAAGATCCTCAAAAGGGTTGATATGCTTGGCTTAGATCCACTAACTGCGTTAAATCAGGCAAAAGATCGACCATCGTCAAAGGCTCTTGGCGAATTTCTTAGTGGTTACGTGTCTGCAATACAGAGTGGCGGAAATGTGATAAATTATCTAAAAAGCAAAATGTCAAGTGCTTATGAAAGGCTCCAGAACAAAGAGAAACAATCCATTGAAAAGCTAAGCGGTCTTGTACATGCATACCTGACTATGCAGATAGTTATACTGGCTGTATTTATCTTGGTGGCGTCTATTGGCGCAACTCCACTACAGGGATACTTGGCATCTCCAACAGCAACAAATTCTAGCCCGCCATATACTATGTTGATATTTCCACCAATAATGTCTATCTTGTTTGTTGTAATAGCTAGGAACATGATTTATTCTAATATCCAGGAATTAGAAGTGAAAAAGATTCTTCGATTTGCCTTACCTAGTGTTGCTATTGGAATTATTTTGATTCTTAGTAACCTGCTTTCTGGCTTGCAAGCTAATGCTTATGTATTGGGCGCCTCTCTTATTGTTGCTTCTATATGGCCCGCGTTAAAATTTAAAAAAATCTATAGGCTAAATATAGATGCAGAAACAGCAACTCCTCAAATTTTACGAGATATCACAGAGGCAAGAAAGGCTGGCATAGGACCCGAAAAATGTATTTTCCATGCTTGTAAGAGAACAGACTATAAGACATTCAATTCTATTGCAAATTCTGTAGCAAACAAATTAGAATGGGGAATTCCAATTAATAACATCTTCGAAACAATGCGAAATGAGATAAATAACTTTCAAGTTCTTATTAGTTTTAGGATATTGTTTGAGGTAATTTTCTCTGGTGGTGGTAACGTAAACACACTAGATACTTTAGCAGATACAAGTGAGAAAGTCTTTGACATTGAAAAAAACAAACGTGATATGTTAAAGCCATACGTAATGGTAGGTTTTATGATAGTGGTTATAACTGGATTTACTACCCTGTTGACAATAGATTCGTTTTCACAAATTAATGAGGGGAAAAAAATTGGCCATGATGCTACGACAAGAAGTACGGAAACAAATACTTTCATGCAAATGATATCTATGGCGATAATAGTTCAAGCATGGCTGGCGGGTTTATTCATTGGTAAAATTACAAATGGTGCCTATTCGGGGGGATTCATTTATTCAATATTATTCGTTGGTCTTACAATTGTTTCAATAGTTACAATTCAATTACACCTCGTAAACATTAGTAGTTTGCTTAAAACCACCTGAGTATGTCATGCAAAAAGTCACACTGCCGCTTATATGATATTTTTAGATAACGAATATCTGATTTGAGATTAGTATTAGGTCTAGCCCTTATTGTAATAATTATTTTTTCTACGGGCGCATATGGGCAAACACCTAGCGAATTTGGTTATAGATTTCTTCCAAATAAAATTATAGCAAACACAGATGTTGTCATGCAAGTTTATGCTAAAGGTGATGCAATGCCAAGAAACATTGATGGTTTGGTAGTTACTTCATCTGATTCTTCTATAATTCAAATATTAAGCATAGAACAAAATACAAATGATTTCATAACAGAGGTAAAGATTCGAGCTGCATCTGCTGGTACGGTAAACATAGCGCTTGCAGCTCCTGGATTTTCATCACAAGAGATACCAATGACCATTTACAGTGATAACAAGATAGCCACAAAACTTCTCATAAAAACCACTCCTAATACTTTTTCTACTGCTGGTGTTGAACAAGGATACGTTTCTGTCGAACTTGCTAATGATGGTGGAATTCCAATTAAAGCAAGGCAAGATACTATTATTACATTAACCACGTCTGATAGTAATATTATAAATCTGAAAAATACTGAACTTGATATAAAAGAAGGACAGTATTTTGCAATTGGACAGTTCGAAGTAAAAAAAGATGGCACTGCGCAAATATCGGCATCTGCATCATCTATGGCAACTGTAAGTAGTACTGTAACTGTTAGTACAGTTGCAAGTCCCAAAACAGTTCAATTATACGTCTTTCCAAAAATTTTGAATACTCATCAAAATTCTTATGGGTTTGCAATAGCTGAGCTTCAACAGAATGGAATTCCGGTGCTGGCAACAGAAGACATTACTTTACCAGTACAAGTTACCAATGCAAGTGGTATAAAGATGATAAATACGAGTGGAGAAAATCCAACCGTGTTTGCCAATACTCCTATTGTAATTAAGAAGGGTTCCTATTGGGGATATACGCAAATCTCTGTAACTGCTGGAACGAAGGGTTGGATTCCTGTATCTTTTGGTATGGAGGGTCTGTGGAATGTTGGGCTAAGTACAAAAGGCTATCTTGTTTCTCCAGTTGTACAGATGCAAACTACATCTGGTCCACTGCTTGATGATCATACAGCAGTTTTAGATGTGTTACCAGTCTTGGCTACTGGACAAAAAGAACTGATAGGAGTGATACATTTAGAAGACGCTAGTCGGTGGTTTCCAGGTCCCCCTGTTGTTGCTAATAGTGACCTTAAAATCCAAATAGATTCTTCAGATCCAAACACACTTGTAGTTGATAACGTAAAAATGGACAAAGGCACTGGAGCAACCCTGATATTTGGCAAAGTAGGAAGCTCCATACCAGTTCAGCCATCATTACATGTAGTAACAATAGGTCCACAAGCAGTACCACAAACATATCCTACTGTGATAACAGCTCTAACATCTGACTCGTTGGCTCTTGTTGCAGATCCATTATTACCAGCTATACTAACGGATAACGATTTTCCACTTGCATTGTACGTGACAAAAAGTGGGAAAATCGATTATTTCACAAAAGACTTGAACTCATTCACTTCTCCTAAAGATATTTTCCAAACAGAATCTAAAACACTTCACCAAGGAGATTCAATTGTATTATTAAATTCAAAATCGTTGAAAGCGGGTTCTTCAACTATAACTATTTCAGCTGGAGATTATTCAACTAATCTTTCTATACAAAGTCTTTCTTCCAAACCAGTAATGATTACACTTGATCATCCTGAAAAATTATTTTCTAATTTGAAAAACATATTCTCAATTCAACTTCTTAATAGCCAACAAAACCCGGTCTTTTTAGAACAGGATACACAATTCAACCTAGTTTCAAATGATCCTTCTATACTAAATATACCGGCGAGTGTTGTCATTAAAAAAGGAACTTATTATTCACTTTTTGAAGTAGAAGTAAAAAATGCAGGCAAATCTGAACTTGCAGTTCTAACAAGTGAGCTTCCATTGGCAAAATTTGGTATTGATGTCACAAGCTTAACTCCTGTGATTTCCCTAGATTCAGTTGATTACGTCAATCCAAACTCTGCTTTTGATGCTACTGTGACTGTACAGTACAATAACGCTCCTCTCAGTGGTTTTAAAGTCGATTGGAGTGTACAAGGTGCTAAAATTCAGAGCATGGTTTCTGTAACAGACAAAGATGGAAAAGCTAAAGCCTCCTTGATTTCCGAAAATCTAAACAAGGTTACAATTCAAGCAAGTGTTTCTGGAGGAGTATTTGGTACTAGTACTGTCAATAAAGCTGTCTCAGTTAACGCACCTTTTACTCAAGCAACATCATCAAACACAAATTCATTCAGTATAATGGGCATAAACCCACTATTCATTATAATTCCTGGGGCTGCAGTTACAGCTGGAATAATTCTTAAGAAGAAGAATATGCTTGATGGAATTACAGAAAAGTTAAGTCTTGGAGAAAAATTTTCTAGCATACAAGAAAAGATTTCTAAAATGCGAGAAAAATAACTATTCCTTTGGAATCTCCATGGCTCGTGTTAGATGAGATAAAAATGCCTTTCCTACCTTTTCATTACGTATAAGCATAAACAAAGAGAAAAATCCTTCAAAGAATGTGCTATGCCTTGAATGGCAGTTTGATGAATGTATTCAAGAGTGGTAAAAAGCACAGTGGCTGTGGCCACAACTAAAATGATTGAATAATAGAGCGCATATCTTTTTGTCTGAGGATTATGAAATAAGAATGGGAATTTCACAACAGTATTTCTTATCATGTTGATATAAAGTACTCTACCAAATTTGGAAATCACTTTTAATATATATTTTATAAAATTAATCAAACCCCTAAGATCTGGCAGGTGTTAAACAAAAGATCGCAATTTATACTATGGATTTGAACTGATCCTTTAATCTCAGAAGCCGCATTTTTAACATATTTGACCAAACAATTAAAATTTGTTGTTCTCTTCCTCCTGAATAATATGTCAGCTTCAAATATTTCAGGCACATCGATAAATAAAATTGAGATCTCTTAATTTATTGGACTGCTATGTTATTCTTACATGTTCGAATTTTCTTTTGATATTAATAATCTAAGAATATTATTGGCTGTGTTAATGCTTTCAGTAGCATCCATTTATGATGTATGGAAGAGAGAGATTAATGATGTTTTATGGATTGCCTTTGGAATCACTTCTGTTATTTTGATCTTTTTTGAACCTGATCTATTGACTACGCTTAAAGGTATAGGCATATCTTTACTCATTGCCCCAATTGCACTTATCATATGGAGAGTAGGTATGTTTGGCGGTGCAGATGCATTGGGATTGATAGTTTTGGCAGCACTAGCACCACATGCAACCTTATCTGCAAGTCAAATTACCCCTTTTACTACCTTGACAAATGCAGCTATACTTTCAATCTTACCAATATTTCTAAATATTATTCGCAATCTTATTGCCATATCAAAACATCGTGATATCTTCCTGGGTTTTCAAGAAACAAAATTAAACAAAATAATTGCAATGTTTTTGGGCTATCGTGCAAAAAATCCAAAATATAGTTTTCCAATAGAAAGAATAGAGGGAGATCATAAGAAGCTTGATTTTTCATTCCGAAATGCAGAACGTGCAGAATTTAGTAAAGCATCAGATACGTGGGTCACACCAGGAATACCATATATGATTTACATAACAGTAGGATTTGTGGTACAACTCTTATTTGGTGATATAATTTTCAGCATGATAAGTAACATCAGGGGATCATAATTTTTCAATTTTGATTGAAAAATGATATCTAAAATTTGGTTGAAATTTGAAACAATAAAGCGAGACTTCCAATTTTGGGAGACATTCTTTTATAAATAAGATGAAAAGTAAAACTGTTCCAAATTGGATAAACCCAATCAGCTTAAAATAAGCCAATACGAATTTAGAAATTAAAGAAGGTAGTAAACATGAGTGAAAAAAAGACAGCCAGAAATCTATTTGAGAATCGATTTGTCATACCAAAGAATAATATCAAATCTAGTATACCTTCTAGTGAAGCAATGACAGATAAGATTAATGAATCGCCAATTCATCCATCTATTATGGAGATGATAACAGAAATCATGAAAGCTAAATACGATATTGATATGGATGCAATAAGACAGGAAACAGTTGAATCCAAAGAACTGCATGAATTAGTTGAGGAGTTAAGAAAAGAGATAAGAAATCTAAGTGTGAAACTAGAAAATATAGAACAAGAAAACAGGATGCTTACTTCAATGGTAAGCAAAATCAAAGATATTGATACAAATGTTCTAACTTGTCAAAAAAATATAGAAAAAATAACACAGGAAACAGTTGAATCCAAAGAACTGCATGAATTAGTTGAGGAGTTAAGAAAAGAGATAAGAAATCTAAGTGTGAAACTAGAAAATATAGAACAAGAAAACAGGATGCTTACTTCAATGGTAAGCAAAATCAAAGATATTGATACAAATGTTCTAACTTGTCAAAAAAATATAGAAAAAATAACACAGGAAACAGTTGAATCCAAAGAACTGCATGAATTAGTTGAGGAGTTAAGAAAAGAGATAAGAAATCTAAGTGTGAAACTAGAAAATATAGAACAGGAAAAGGAAATTCAAAAAGAAAAAAATAATGAACTAGTCAGTATTGGAAATTCTAAAAATATAGTTAGACAAGAGAAACAATCTATTCAAAATATGCAAAAAAATAAAATAAAAAATGACGGTATGTCGTTTACTCTCTCAGTCATTTTAGGATTAATTGGGTTATCTGGAATAGCTCACATCTATCTAGGTAAAGTTTTAAAAGGAATTGGAATTCTAACTCTTTCTCTAGTTATTCTTGGTGCAGGTTTATTTTTTGTGATTATGCCAGAATCTCATAATATACTCGAGAATTTACATTTATCCAATTCTTTTGGTGTCTTCTTTCTGGCGGGTTATCTCGGTCTCTATATTTACCAAATATTTGATGCTCGTAAAATGTGCAAGATATACAACAATTACCACGTGGAGAATGGAAAGTCTCCACCATGGTGGTAATCAGTAATTATTATTCACGCATGCCAAATTAAAATTCAAACTCTTCCTGTTTTACAAAATTCATACTATACACATAACGAAATGCGAATGTAATTGATTTATTTATGAGATTATACTTAGATCTTATATTGTGTCTGGTTCTCAAAGGCGTGATAATTTCAATTGTCATATGAAACAATAAAATCAATTGAAGTTCTCCTACGTTCTGGTAAGGGAGATACTGGAAGACTCGAATATATTCTAGATAGAATTAGAAAAGGTAAGTATCTCTATTTATCAGATCAAAACTATCTAGATGACTTGCTAAATTCAAATTTGGTTCAAGATAATGAAATAGAAATAAAAAAATCAGAACACAGTAATACATTAGTTGATGAATTACGATATGAATTAAGTAATCTTAATAAAAAACTGGAACAAATTGAACGAGAAAAAAAAATTAAAATGGAAGAAATAGAGAGACAGAAAAATATCAAAGAACATTACACGAAAAGAAAACCTGACACATCTTTCAGTCAAAAAAAGACAGAACCTAAGAGCGAGGATATTGCACTTGCACTCTCAATAGTTTTAGGATTGGTTGGGTTGTCTGGAATTGGCCAAATGTATTTAGGAAAAATTGCAAAAGGGACAGGAATTCTACTCATTTCGATTATCTTGATTGGTTCAAGCATCTATTTTTTATTAACAAGAATATCACAAGTGAGCTTTCATTCCTTATCTATATTGAATTCCATCATTTTTGTGATACCTATAGGCTACCTGGGTCTCTATATTTACCAAATATTTGATGCTCGTAAAATGTGCAAGATATACAACAATTACCTCTTGGAGAATGGAAAGTCTCCTCCGTGGTGGTAATGTTGTCCACAAAATAAAATTAGATTTTTGTACATGTTAGTATTTTTATGAAGGATCAAATTCCACAGTAAATGTGATGTCTCCACTTGCAGTGCCTGGAGAAGATAGTTTTATTCCCATTGCCACTGTATCGCCGGTAGAAACACTAACTAGATCTGTTGTATCAGAACATGTGGATGATGACGTGGCACAAGTTAGCGTTGTCGAGCTTCCAAGTTTGTATAAGGTAAAGGTAGCAGTTACCGTTCCAGTTCCTTTATTTACATAAAGGTTTTTGAATGTGCCTGCCATTGGCATGCTCATACTTTTGATACTATAAGTTGTACTGGGGCGGCCATCTCCAAAGAATCTCAGATAGTTTTGTAATGTGCCAGTTATCGTGCCATTTAATCCTCCACCCATAATGGTTTTTACCGTTGTAATACCCTGAATCGCGTTGATAGTGGCATTTCTTGAAACACTATTTCCAAGATACCCATTTTGAAGCGACGCTGTGAAATTTATTCCTTGACCACTGTTTCCTGAAATATTATAAATCCATTTAAAATAAGCAGCATCTCCTTTTGCTAATATTGGGTATATCGATGGTTCTGGACCTGAAACCAATGTTGCCGAAGCACCGGAAGGAATCCCAACAACAAGTTTTGGTACAATATTTGTTAATATTCCATTATTTGACATGTTATTTGTAACTGCAAAAAGCAATGTTGTAGAAAAGCCCGTAGGGATCTTATCAGGTAAAACAAAGAGCTGAAGATAAAGAGGTTTTTGACTTGCTGAATTTACCAGAAATTCTTTTGTGTTTCCCCTTTCTGTCACCAAGGAGATATCATAGGCCTGAGTAGGCAGTGCTGAAAGTTGAAGGTTCTGACCAACCTTGATAAGAGTTTGTCCTGGAGCAACTATTTGATTTATGGAAAATTTAGTAGTTGCCCAAGTAGGATCTGTTTTATTTTGAATCCATAATCTAGTAAGATTTACAGGCAATTGGCCAGTATTTTGTATTGTAATGTTGAATTTGTTGTTGTCTCTTGTAACACCCGTAACTTCAAAGGCTTCTTTATTTCTATTTATGTCGTCTTGACTTTTTCCAATAATAGCCGCACCAAATTTATCAATCTGGTTCATGCTATAAACTACATAAGTTGCAGCAGATGTAAAAACTATAATAAAAAAAACAGTCCCTATGACAGAGCTTAATCCTCTTCTGTCTCTCAAGTCTTTCCACCTAAAATTAGATTCTGATGTTTTCATTTTATTGCTATTCCCTATTTTGTATTCGTAAAGGTGCAGGTAGTAACTCCTTTTGGTACTGTAACTTGAATCTGGTTTGGACCAGGAAGTGTATATCCATTATCACAATGCCTATCAATTAGTGTCCATCCATTAGGAACCAATTCGTTTATGGTATATTTTCCAGGATCCACAAAGAAAGCGCCTGTTCCTCCAACGCCGTTTTGACCAAGTTGGATAGAAGTAGTAATTTTCATATCCGAACTTACCGTATGACGTTCTGCATAGAAAAAGTCAAAATCATAAGTGCCTCCAGGTGTTATTCCCAGTTGAGTTTGCTGTTGATCCAAGTTTATTGAAGCTGAGGCTGCTGCGTGTACTCCACCTAAATCAATAGCTAGTTTATGGTTAATGAATACCCAGACATCATCATCTCCAGTGAAGACAAAAGTTTCTCCACCTTGATAGGTGAATGTAGAATGAACCACATATGTAAATCCATAATTGTGCCAATTTCCTTGAGAATCTTGACCCGAATTACCAAATAATTGGTTGTCTATAGGAAAGAAGCTAGAGTTATCGTATGTCCAAGTAGTAGGAATTGTTGGTTGTTTGATTAGTGTGACATTCAAATTTTTCTTTATGTTTACACCGGGAGTATCGTGGTACCATTGGTTGAATCTGACAAATCCAAAGTTAAAAGGAGAGTTAGTTTGATTGTTATAGACTGGTGTATGGTCAGCTCCTAAGTTCGTTAGTACAATTCCAGGATAAAGTCCAAAGTTACATGGACACGGCATTTCAAAGTCTGGATCACCGCCAGGTTGAAGTGTTCCATTAAAATCACGAATTACCCCACCCATGATAAGGTTTCCATTCTTATCTAGATTCGCTCCAGTACTCCAGCCGGCTGTTGTTATATAAAAATTTCCTAGATCCCCATTGTAACTAAAATTGCCGTTACCTAACTTTGAAATCTTATTGATAATTAATATGCCATCTGTTGGAGATATCAAATGGGTTCGAAAGATTGAACCTCTATCGGTTGTCACAAAAACATCAAGTGGGTCTCCAAGCCAGTGATAATGAACTGATGCAGCATATATTCCGTCTGGAAGAATCCCAGCATTAGTGATTGGTGTGACTTGACGAGTTGGGCCATCAATTTTTATCTCGATAACGTGAAGTCCAATAGTGCCAGTATTTTTCAGTATTAGATTTAGTTTTTGATTAGACGTATCGTACCAAAAATGTTCCAATACAAGGGATTCTTTAATTTGATTTATGACATTTGCATAGTGGGAGCCAGTAACCTGCTCTCTAGTGTTAAGATTGCTTTGGGACCAGTAAACAGTTGTTGTACCAATAACGGCAACAGATGAAAGCATGATTGCTACAGTGACAATATTTGCAATCCCTCTTCTATGATCAAAGTATGTTCTGTCTTTCAGATATGGGTTTAATTTTTTAAAAATTGTTTTTATAATGTCAAATTCATTTTGTGTATTCATGGAGGTAATGCCTGTGTGGTAAATGTCGAACCTCTTGAAGTAGTAATTTGAAGGTTAGTAAGAACATTATCGCTATAACCATATGAAATTTGTATTGATCCTGATTTTTTTGGTAGCATTGCTTGATTACTAAATTGATATTGAGTAGTTTTTGCTGAGGTACTAAATTGTATTTGGGTAACATTTAGACCAATATTGCCCTGATTATTCAAAGTAATGTTTACAAATTTCTGTGGAGTCGTACCAAACCAAATTTTTTCTATTACAAGATTTTCATTAATTTTATTAACATTGGCAGAATATGATGATGCCAAAGTACGTTCATTTCCAAAAATGTTTGTATTGCCCCAAACAACAACACCACTGCCCATCATAGCAACTGCCGCAAGCATTATTGTACTAGTAACTATTGTAGTCAACCCTGGTCTAGAGTTTTTACCGCATCTTCTCATATGAGAGTAAATTAGTTCAATGCTTTATTGTATAATTGCGTGTATCCTACGATGACATGCAGATTTCCATTTTTGGAAATAAGCCTTTAGCTCAAATACATTTGAATGACCAGATTCAAAATTATTTATCAAAATAATGTCATACCATGAAATTAATGTGCCTGAATTATATTTTTTCTTTAGTCAGAAAATTTTCAGTGGTTAATTCATGTTTGATATTGGCAATCCTGTCGTGATGTTTCAATGCTAGGAGATATCCCATATTGTCTATTTCTTCAAATTTTGTTAAACATTCTTGTGTTTTATCAATCATTGATTTTGTTATAGCAGATATTTTATCATCATTCAATTGCTCAAACTTTGTAATAGCTTCTTGTGTTTTATTGATCATTGATTCTATAATCTTTGACACTTGAGAATCATTCATTTGTTCATATTTTGTAATACTTTCCTCGATTCTAGATTGTATGGTGCCTTCTTTTGGATGATCATCGGTAAAATCATTCTTGTCTTCTCTAAAATTATGTGTCATGAAAGATGAATCTTGTATGCCATGTTGTTCTTGATACCACAGTTCGAAGTGGTCGGGGTATCCTTTATGAAGTTGAAGCATGATATAGATTATACTGTGGTTTTATTGTATACTTGCGTGTCATTTTTGAATACATGCATATTTCCATTTTTGGAAATAAGGTAAAATGAGTAATTTTTGACTATGGTTCAGTCAGGTAGTAATGTAATTCAGTATAACACTCACGCAGTATTCTTGTTCGTTTGTGTGATCACAGTTGTATGTCTTTTTTGCCTCTTGACCACATTTTGTACAAATTGGCATGTTCATCCTGTAGATGCAGTTCTAGTAGATTTTCTAATCTTCAAGCCGCCTAGAATTGTAATGAATATTCCTATGGCCAGTACAGATCCAAATTCTCTTATTGCCCTGTCTGACAGTTTGCCGCCTCCAATGCCTAGAATTATTGCAGTGCCAATGATGATTAATGCGCCGCCTATTACAATCAGGATTCCTAGTTTTTTTGACGGTTCCTTTCTTGTAATAAAAAACGATATGATTAGCATAGCTGATGGAACTATCCCAAGAATTGATCCTCTGACAGAGGCATTCATCTGAAGAAAGCCCGTCTTTTCATTATTATTCACATTTCCAGTACCATGCCACGTAGCCATGACGTCTGCGCCATAGATTGAAAGCATGGCTATTGATATTACAGCCATTGCTATTGCTGCTTTTAATGCCATAGTTTTGCTGTTTTCTACACAATTAATAAACCTATGAAATATCATACATCGTATCTTAGCTTTTTGACTTGGGTTGATTTAACAAAAATTTATCTTGCAAATGTTTTAATTGTAAAAAACTTAGCATCAATCTGTGAAAGCTCTTATTTTATCAGGGGGAGCGGGAAAAAGACTAAAACCTATGACGGATTACGTACCAAAATCACTCGTTCCATTAAATAATATTCCAATAATAGAATGGCAAATAAGGTATTTCAAAAAATTTGGAATAAATGAATTTGTTATTTGTGCAGGGTACAAAAGTGATCAAATAATAAATTACCTTAAACCAAAAAAAATGGGGATAAAAATAGACTATTCAATTGAAAAAACAACTCTTGGGACTGGCGGGGCAATAAGAAACGCGCGTGATTTTATTGATAATGAAAACTTTTTTGTAATAAATGGGGATGTGATAACAAACCTTGATCCAAGACAGTTAAAGGCAAATTCAAACTCAATCGCAGTAATTCCTCTTAGGACATCATTTGGGATAGTAAAACTGACAAAAGATAGAGTTAAGAGGTTTGAAGAAAAATCCGAGCTCACAGATTATTGGATGAATGCTGGCATTTATTACATGTCAAAAGATGTTCTAAAATATCTACCAAAAAAGGGAAATATTGAAAATACTACTTTTCCTATACTTGCAACAAATGGATCTCTTTTTGCAGTTAAATACGAAAAAGCTTTTTGGCATTCTATAGATTCTCACAAAGATATTGAACAATGTACATATGAAATGAAATCACTAGACTATGAGAATTTTATATTCAAAAAATGAAGTATTATGAGACTTGCCTATAGCCTAGGTTCATTGTTAACTGTAAATGAAATACTAGAATGTTCTAAAATTTTATCCAAATATAATGCAGACTCAATTTGGATTCCTGAAACATGGGGAATGGAAGGGTTATCGATGCTGACTGCAGTATCACAGATAGTCAAAGATTCAAAAATTGGCTCATCAATAATCAATATCTATTCTAGGACTCCGTCTCTTCTTGCGATGGGTGCAGCTACTCTTGACACACTTTCAAATGGACGATTAATACTCGGATTGGGAACAAGTAGTGAACCAATTGTGCAAGAATGGCATGGTCTTGAGTTTAATCAACCAATTCAAAGAATGCGTGAATATGTAGAGATAATTCAATTGATAATGTCAAGAAATAAAGTAAATTATAATGGAAAATTATTTCATCTAAAAAATTTTACATTATTAATCAAACCGCCAAGAAAAAAAATTCCGATTTATTTGGCTGCTATAAATCAGAAAATGGTTGAATTGACATGGGAAATTGCTGACGGAGTTATATTCTATTTAAGACCGATTTCAGAACTTCAAAACACAATACAAAAAATGCAATCAAAGAGAAAAATTGATGTCTCAAGTCAATTCATTACTTGTATGTCAGAAGACGAAGACCTAGCCATAGAACGAGCAAAAAAGACATTGGCATTTTATGTATCGGTAGGAAAAATTTACAGAGAATTTTTAGCAAAAAACGGGTTTGCAAAAGAAATTCAGGACATATATAACGAATACAAAAAATCAGGACTGCGCACAAATTACAAACTAGTTTCTAACAACATGCTTGACTTGCTTACAATATGTGGAACCCCTGAAGATTGCAAGAAAAAACTAGACAAATTCGTAAAAGCAGGGGTTTCATTGCCAATAATACAGTTTAATCCCATAGGTGAAGTTACGAAATCCTTTAAACTGCTTGTCTCTACGCTATCAGGTAGCAAAAATTGAAAAGAGTAGCCATAGGAGGATTTGGACTCACAAAATTCAACAAAGAAGATGTCACCATAGAATCATTAATGTTGTCATCTGTAAAATCGCTTTTTGATAACAACTCAAATTTAATTCAAAAAGATGTTGATGTTGTTCTTACCTCTACTAATGACAACAGCAAATATTTGGCAAACATAGTTTCAGAACTTGCTGGAATATCGCCAAAAATCTCGCATACAGTTGAAAGTTTATGCAACTCTGGTGCAAATAGTGTGGTTTCTGCATTTTCGTATATATCTTCAGGTTTGGCAGATGTTGCCTTGGTAGTAGGAGCAGAAAAATTTGACAATCCAGGACTAGTTTTAGAATGGGACACATCAAGAGGTCAGTATAAACATCCTGTCTATTGGTCATCGATGTTTACAAGATCTCATATGAGAAAATATGGGACTACAATGGAAGACCTAGCTATTGTCTCGGCTAAAAATCATAAAAATGCGTTAGCAAATCCGTATGCTTATTTTGATAAAGAATACTCTGTTGATGAAATCATGCAATCAAAAAATATTACTGAAGACATTCGCGTTTTAGATTGCTCTTTTCCATGTAATGGTTCTGCAGCAGTACTGCTTGCATCTGAAGAGATTATCAAAAAATTCACGGATTGTCCAGTCTGGATAACTGGTATTGGTCAAAAAACAATCTCCGCAGGTTTTACAAAAAATGATGATCTTACTAGCATGAAATCTACAAAACATGCTGCATATGATGCATATACCATGTCAAAGAAAGAACCCAAAGATATCGATGTTGCTGAAGTACATGATGCTTTTAGCATATGTGAAGTTATAGAGGTAGAAGATCTAGGTTTTGCTCAAAAAGGCAATGGAAATCAATTCATTAAAAATATGTATGACACAGGTGATAAGAAAGTTAATCCCAGAGGCGGATTGATAGGTTCTGGTCATCCTTTGGGTGCTACTGGTATAGCTCAGATTGTAGAGATTAGTCAACAGCTTCAAAATAAAGCACAAAAACGTCAAGTTGAAGGGGCCAAAGTGGGTATAGTGCAAAACATGTCAGCAGCTGCTACTTCTTCAACTGTACTTATTTTTGAATCATGATTCGATTTGAAAATGAACTAAAAAACGATAAATTCGTCTGCAGCGAATGTCCAAAATGCAATAAGCTTGTTTGGCCTCCAAGCGATTTTTGTAGTGGTTGTTTTAGCAAAGTAATATGGAGACAAGTGTCTAGGAAAGGAAAAGTAATAGAATTCTCAAAGAAAGATAATACCATTTTTTGTTTAGCAGAATTTGAAAGCATGATTCGTATTATGGGAGAATTAGAAATAGGAACAAATACGCCTGGGATAGGGCAAGATCTTGAGCTTATAAAATGCGATTATGATAGCAAGGAAAAATTCTTTTTCCAATTAAAATAAAGAAACTATTCCTGTTTGTAATCAAACTACTCAAGTTGACAATAGATTTTAAATTAAATTAATTTGTTAGTTTGTTGTCAAACAAGTTTTTGGATCCGCTGATTTTGGCTTCCTTCTTGAATATCTGAATATGGCTATAGACGCCAAATGAAAACATGATGTATGCCCATAGGAATAAAATATCTATTGGATGACCAGTATAATACGAATTATTTAATGTGAAATATTGAAATCCTGTGTCGGCTATTACTTCAAACAAAATTCCCATCAATAACAAGGTCCACAGAAAGTTTACTTCTCCTCTGAAAAATAAAACAATGCCAATCATTGCAGGGACAAGAACAATAGCGTCAGCAACTGGATAAATTGCACCTAGTATAATTGCAAATTTACTTTCTGATGAATTATTATCAAAAGTCATATACAAATTTGGAATTAAAACGGATATGGCAATTAAGGAAGTAGAAATCAACATCTTTTTTGAAATTAATTTTTTGAATGGTTTTAGATATTGTAATGAAAACAAAAATAAACACGGGTATCCTGCAAGATAAAATGCGTCAGCGTAGGATGGGAAAGGATTTTGATGATATACTAATTCATAAACAGTCCATGTTGTCTCTGCAATAAACCATGAAATTGCTGTGCCTAAAAATAATAACCATGCCTTTCCGTGATTTCCAGCACTTCGAAATCTTATTGAAAGCATGAATGATAGAACTACAAGTGTTCCACCCGCTGGAATGTATGTAAAATCTGTTACTATTTTAACAACCTCCTTTCCAAAAAATGTTGCTACGAGTATTCCTAGACCTGTTATCACAAGACATGTGAATAATGACTTTTGTTCTTGTAACTTTTCCAAATTATTTTGCAAGTTTACTCACTTATTGTATTAACAAATATCTCTACAGGTTTTTCCATGATGTGATCATCTAATTCTTTTTTTATCGCTTCCACAACAGGGATGTAAGCATTACCAAAAATTTTCTTTAGAACTTTGTTTAGGTATTCTGGATGTTCATAACAATCAGGTAAATAGCAATTGTATTCTTTTGACAGTTGTTTGACTACTTTATCATAAACTGGCCCGCCAATTTTAAGTAATGCACTTTCAACAGACAGACTAACTAACGCTTTTCTCAATTGCTCTTGATCGAGATTCATGTTTTTGGCCTTTTATTATTCAATATGCCTAGAGTTTGACCAGATGTAGCTAAATAACAGTTTCATAGTATAAATCATCGAAGTCGAATCAGTCCACATTGCTACTACATTTTGCGTAGATTCGCTCACATTTTTCATAAATAGAAGCAATTCGCTGTCATCTTTTATAATAAAGCATAGATCTTCCTTGATTTTGTTTGGCATCTTCTTTACACTGTTTGCCAATTTTTTATCAAAAATATAGGTTGTTTTTTTCGTTGATGAGGTAATTAGTTTTGCTTCAATTTTTGAGTCTGTGATTAATTCTAAAAAACCAGCATGATAAAATTTCATAAAATCTTTTTCTGAACCTAAAATTAGAAGTTCGTTTTTTGTGTTTGTAATCATTTCATTTATTTTTCCAGTCAGCTGATTTGTTCCTTGTAGCATCTGGAATTTACCTTCTTTAGAGGCATTTTGGTCAATCTTAAAATTTGGAATGGCGTTCCAAAGATCTACTAAATCTTTTTCTTGGTTCTCTAAGGTTTTAACTCGCTCTTTTTCAGTATTAATCAATACCCCTATTGCTTTGTCAAGCGATAGCGCTGAAAATTTGATTGGGTGCTGGAATGTTGCAGATACTATCCCTTTGTTTTGAAGATTGGTAAGAAGATGGTACGTTTCAGTTCTTGGCACCTTTAGCGTCTTGCTTACCTGGGTTGCTGTGCTTGAACCGTATTTTTCTAAAAACAAAAAGACCTTTGATTGATTCGCAGTTAATCCGAATTTGGATAACTCGTTTTTCAGTTTTTCTAGCAACATCTCATAATTATATGACTTTGACTCTATAGTGTGGTCTAATACAGAAAAATTGTCCATATCACTTGTCATATTAGTAACAGACTGATCGGGTAGATCCCCTTTAGGTATCTGGATGTCTCACATAATTACATACTCGTAAAATTGAATAAAAATTGCTAATTTTTCTTGTTTATTCTCTTATTTCTTCTACCATTCGTACGACTGCATCGGTAATCTTAGAAAATTGTTCATGAGTCTCTTTATCCATGCTATCTTTAGAATTCATTTTTATAATTTTTATCATTGTTTTTATTACTGATGATGGTTCTATTCGTGCTTCACTATGAGAAACCTCGGTAACTAGTTTGTTTCGTTGTAGAATCTCATATTGTTTTTGTGTAATGTTTGGTCTTAGCATTGTTAATTAATGATCAGATTAATTTAGATAAAAGGTTGTTCTGCCAAAAATGGCAATGCATTTACTAAATATGTAGCGTTAAGTAATAAAAAAAAATCACAGATACCATCTGTTAATCTTTTAGGATTAATTGACAATATGATATTATTGACACTAACAATTTTTTGGTAATATTTCATTATTGAAAAAAATTAAAAATTAAATTATTTTTTGATGTTTGTATAATGCGTAAGTAATTATCATATAGCTTGCATACCAAAACAAATTAACAGGATGAGTTAGAGTATATTGACCAAAATTATCCAGATAAGAATACCAGACATCCCCTGTAGTTTGTAATATGATTCCAATTAACAGGACAAGCCATGCTACGCCTAAAACTCCTTGTCTAAACACTCTGGCACCTAATAATGTACCTGAAAGAATACTTGAACCCAAAATTACGTAAATTAGACCGGTATAAAAATCAAAATTAGTTGTACCATGTTTTTGGAATGATAAAATGGCATAAACAGTGGTGATAGCTATTGGAATTGCCGCAACCCATGCTTTTGTAAGATAGCTGATTTTTGGCTTGAAAAATCTAATATTTAGTACCAAATGGGCCATGACAAGAGGATAAAACGTATAAAAGAGATAATCTGGAACTCCAAAACTGGTACCATACCCAAGGGTGTCATAAATGCCATAAACAGTTTCACCAAGAAAGTTCATAGTCAGTGCTAAAGCTAAAGCAAGATATGCTTTTCCAAAAATATTCGATCCCCAATATTTTTTAGCTACAAAAAATGCCGCAATTGAAGCGATTAATGGATTGATAGCAGAAATTACATCAACCAGGTGTGAAGCATCATCGGGTTTTGGAAAAGCAGCATACAAGTATATTTGAAAGGTTGCCACTATTCCTAAAATTAGTAATAGTATTTTTGGATCAATTGGGCTTTGAATTTTTTCGGGTACTATCTCAGGTTATCTGAGTTATTTTTCCAACGAAACACAAACAAATCATCTACATTGTACTACTTGAATTACAGAGCTCTTTTCTATTGACTCTTTTACAAGAAGAACTTTGACAATAACCTTGTTCTTTTCTATGTTAATGGTTATGTTTTCAAATATTGATTTGTATTTATTCACTTTTTTTCCGTCATGAGTAGTAACATGACCTTGAACAATTAGCAAACCGTTATCAATTAGGGCATTGACTTTTCTATAACCGGAAGTTTGTGGTATTTGTGCGATTTCTAGGATTTCTGAAATAATCCTTGGTTCATCTAATACAACATTCAGTATGTTTTTCTTATCTTCATCTCCAAATGATTCTAAAATTAATTTGGCAAGGGATGGATCTTCTATTGCAATCCAGTTTGGATTCTGGGTTTTTGATTCTTCTAATGTAACTATGTTTTCTAAAAATTGTTTTTCTAGTCCTTCTGCACCTTCGCCAAAAAATTCTCTTAAAACACTATCTAGTTTAGTAAAATCTTCAATTGACTGTGTAAGGTTTGTGCCGTATCGCTCAAAAAGTCTTTGTTCAACTTTTTGTAATGTTTTTTTACCTAAGTTTTCCTTAATTGTTGAATCCAGCGATTTTGCAATCAGTGTGTCTAATCCTGACATGTTACCTAGTACTACTACAATGGGATTATAATCCACTAGTATGTCTCATGGTATTATAACAATACTTGAGCCTGAGAAAACTACTTTAAAATTTCCTTAGTATTTTGGAGTTTAAATTTCATCGTTAGAATCCGCCAATTGTTTAATTTTTAGTTTTTACCGACGCAAAATGAGTATGAATTATCAAATAATTTCCACCTACGACTAGTAATACCCATAAAGCAGTCAGATACCATGAAATATCATTATAATCTTTCTTAAGACCATAAATCACATGCACTGTCACGGATTTACTGCTTAGATTCTTAAGAGATATCTGATAATCACCTGGCTCATCCGGTGATAACATGACTTCTCCTTTCTGATAGTTTAGATCATGGAATATTGTTCCATGAGTACCTTCTACCCGCATATCAAATGTAGCCAGTGAATCGATATTTGATACTAAAACTGCTATCGGTTTGTCAATTTCATTAAGATGTAAGATGCCGGAAGCAGAAGAGTGGGGTTGTATTTCTTTTCCTTGAATTGCGACTCCTTGTTGAATTAACCCTGGAGTAAGAAAGTCTTGTGCCGAGAAAATAGCAAAGATGATTAATCCTAACCCACACATTATAGCACCAACTAATAAAATAAAGTGCCTAAATTTTACTATGCTTACCAATCATTCTGATCGAATGATTTTTGCATAATATGCAGGTGTGTGTGCTTGTGTAATACGCACATCTTTTGTGCCCTAGATTACTTTCTTGTGCTTGTATAACGCATAAGCTATCACAAGATAGCCAGCATACCAAAGAAGGTTAAGCATATGTGTTATCATATATCCATTGTACAAATCTACATATGAATACCAGACATCCCCTGCAGTCGTAAGGATTATTCCCATAGCCAACACCAGCCATGGGACACCCAAGATTCCCTGACGGAATATTATTGCTCCTAAAATAGCACCCGATAGAATTACTGAACCACCAATAGAATATGCAAGTCCTAAAAAGAATGTAGTGTCTGCAGCTTGCTCTTGATTATATCCCAAGAAGGCATAGACACCCGTAATTACAATTGGAAGAACTATAACAAATGCCTTCACAGGTAGTCGGATTTTAGGTTTAAAGAATGAGATGTTTCTTGCAAGGTGATAAAACATAAGTGGGTAAAAAGCAAGCCAAAAAATGTCTGCAACTGAAGGACTCGGTGTTTGACCAATATGTCCTAAGAAATAGTAGACCCTTTCCGCAATCACATTCATTAGCATTCCCAGCGCTAATGCTAAATATGATGTTCCAAAAACTCTAGAATTCCAATATCTTTTAGCTACAAAAAAACCAATTACCGATGCAATTAGTGCTGTTACAGAAGTAACTGTAGTTTCTACGAGTTCAATATTTGGATCATTTGGACTCTTGAAGCTATAAAGATAAAATTGGTAGAACAGTAATCCTGCCAGTATTACAATAAAAATTTTATAATCTATTCTTTCATGTAATTTTTCAGGAACAATTTCTGGTTCATCATGCCTTTTGCCCAAGTGAAACATTTAGAATCATCTACATTGTACTACTTGAATTACAGAGCTCTTTTCTATTGACTCTTTTACAAGAAGAACTTTGACAATAACCTTGTTCTTTTCTATGTTAATGGTTATGTTTTCAAATATTGATTTGTATTTATTCACTTTTTTTCCGTCATGAGTAGTAACATGACCTTGAACAATTAGCAAACCGTTATCAATTAGGGCATTGACTTTTCTATAACCGGAAGTTTGTGGTATTTGTGCGATTTCTAGGATTTCTGAAATAATCCTTGGTTCATCTAATACAACATTCAGTATGTTTTTCTTATCTTCATCTCCAAATGATTCTAAAATTAATTTGGCAAGGGATGGATCTTCTATTGCAATCCAGTTTGGATTCTGGGTTTTTGATTCTTCTAATGTAACTATGTTTTCTAAAAATTGTTTTTCTAGTCCTTCTGCACCTTCGCCAAAAAATTCTCTTAAAACACTATCTAGTTTAGTAAAATCTTCAATTGACTGTGTAAGGTTTGTGCCGTATCGCTCAAAAAGTCTTTGTTCAACTTTTTGTAATGTTTTTTTACCTAAGTTTTCCTTAATTGTTGAATCCAGCGATTTTGCAATCAGTGTGTCTAATCCTGACATATGAATTTGATACTATGCCAGAAATATAACAAGGCGAGCGTAACAGATTATAACAACAGTTAATATCGATCATCGTTATTTCCAAAAATGGAAATAACATGTCCTTTATACAGCTAACGGGTATTAAAACAAGGTTAAAATCAGCCCGTTCTGGATACATTTTTGCAATATTTGCAGCTGCCTTAACAGGCATGATTCACTCTATCCCTAAACCACTTCTTTCCTTTTCACCTTCAAACATAGAATTAAACCCCCTGACCTTCGTTGCAATAATCTATGTTATCAATGGAATCTTCTTTACTCCAATAAGAAAGGATTCTGGACCTATTTCAAAAATAGGTAGAAGAAACTTACTTTTAATAATTGGAATAGGATTAGCTGAAGTTTCCGGATTGGTGTCGTATTTTTTTGGACTCAAACAGTCCACCGCCATAAATGGGTCAATTCTCACCAATGGTGAAATCATATTCTCGATTCTCATAGCGTTAACTATTTTCAAAGAAAGACTCTACAAGAAAGAAATATTCCCCTTTTCAGCCATAATTTTTGGAATAATATTGCTTCCCATAGGCTATGGGCTTATCCAATCAAAGTTAACAATTACCGATCTGCTCTTTGGGAATATCTTAATTTTGTTATCAGGTGTTTTTTGTGCTACAGATATCATCCTATGCAAATACGTGACAGGAAAATTAGATCCTAAAAGAATTACACAATTGACTTCTTTTGTAGGAGCAATTCTTGTTTTAATGACAATGGTGGCTTTTCAAGTGCCTTTTCAGGTAGATTTACGACAATTACCAAGCATAGCAATGTTGGGTCTTTTTGGAACTGGGTTTGCCACCTTTCTATTCCTTGCCGCATTAAAGATGATAGGTACAACTAGAACGGTATTACTCTATTCTACTAACTTCATTTTCGGAGTAATTTTTGCGATGGTATTTTTACATGAATCAATTACTGCAATCAATCTCACCTCTATTTTATTTGCGTCTGTTGGCATTTACTTGCTAAGAAATAGACTGGGTTCTATTGAGCAACACGTATACCCAATTGAAGAGCAACCTAAAAGGATCGAATTTAAAAATTTATGTGGCACTTGCCAAACTCACGGTTGTTGTACATCTATTTCTTCCCCATTGTTGTTCCCAACAGATCTAGCCAAACTCAAAGCCATAAAGAAAGACAGTAAGAAGTACGTAAGCGAAGTAAAAATAAAGGATAAAACCATCAAAACCATAAGAAAAAAGGAAAACACCACAGAATGTACTTTCTGGAATAGCGAAACTAAAAAGTGTTCCATTTATAACAATAGACCGTTGGATTGTATGATCTATCCGTTTGACATTAATTTGATCAATGGTAAATATCACTGGATAGTTTACTCGTGTAACAGTAAATCGGATTGGAAATGGAGTGAGTCGTACTTGCATCTTTTTGAGACTAGTCATCAATTTCAAGAAATTTTAGAGAACATAGAAATCTATCATGGTCTTGACAAATCAAGCGGCACATCAAAGTTGGATAAATTCTCTTATGTAGTGTTAAGAGAAGTAAATTTCAATAAATTGTTAAACGCGTAACTCGCAAGAATTTTTGATCGCAAATAGGTTACTAGCTATCAACAAAGTTTTGAATTAAAAGTCATACCATTCATGGGAATTTTAAAGTTGATTTTTCTAGGTCTAAAATAGGAATATAAAGCGACATTCCATCACTACCTATTTTATCAACAAAGCTAAATTCTCCTGTTAGTCGCTTTAATTCAATAAACTTCTTACTCGGTTTTTCCTTTACTATGATATAATGAACTGTATTGCTCCCAACACCGCCAGTTTGAATGAACAAAATCTCTTGATTATTGTAATTAATATGATATAGCAGTGGAATTGCGCCCAATACTGATTGCGATGAATATAAAATCACCTTTAAAAGATCTTCATGTGTTTTGTACTTGAGGTAGGTCACAATCGACTCTTCTTGAGACATGTTTTGTGGTAATTTGATGGTAACATATTAATCCTGACTAATTAAAAATCAAAACCCCATCAAGTATATCCTAATTACCAATACGAAACGTCTCTCACTTTGAAGGCATGGTCTCACAGTGTGAAGTGTAACGTCAAAGGTTAATGTTGGTGTAGTTATCACATGGAGCAACAAATGGCTGAGATGGATGATCTAACAAAGGCACAAATAGTTAGAATGATTCTTGAAAAACAAACTGAAAGGGCATTAGAAAAATTAAGCGAGTTTTATCATGTTACTCCTCCACAAATAGTTGTTGGGACCATAAAAGGAAAAAGAAGAACTGTGTATGCTCTCTATATCCCAAAAGAAAGAAAAATTTATGCTTTAAATTCTAATATATTCTTCAATCCTTTTGTGGTTTTGCACGAGTATTACCATCACATACGATCAAGGTCTGGGGTGCATCGCGGTTCAGAAAGAAATGCAAATAAGTTTGCTCAAGAATTTATCGATGCGTATAAGAAAATCGTAGGAATTCCATGAATTCATTAAGTTTACCTCTAACCCAACAATTTGTTAGGTATTATCATAATTACCTGTTATTCTATATGAGAACCAACGACTAGATGATGTTGCCAAAAACAAAAAATCTAAAAATTACAAACATACCAATTCGTGATAGTTATCTAACTAAATTAGTCGCTAAAAAAATAACAAAATTAAACGATCAACTTCAATCTATTGCCAATAAAAAAGTGGCAAGAACCAGACGACAGCGCGGATACAACTGGGAAGATACTTTGGTTAAACGATTTAATGCAACAGATGGTTGGAAGGCATTTCGACTAGGTTCACCAAGTGTGGCATTACCAGACATATTGGCAGTAAGTACAAAAGCAAATACTATTTTTACCATTGAAGCAAAATCAGGAACAGGAACAACATTACATGTTCCATATGACCAAATAATCCGATGCTTAAAATGGATTAATACATTTGAACTCTATAAAATGAGAAAAATGATTCTTGCCTTCAAATTTCTCTCAAAAAAAAGAATAGGAACAGGCAAATACGAACATAGGCAATTACGAGAATTTTATAAAACATGGGATGAATCAAATCCGATAACTGATTTTGTTTGTACTTATGAAGGAAAAACATATGCTCTTGTAAATGGAAAAAGGCAAAAGCTTGAACTTGAAAACTATCAGATGCCTTTCAAAATAAAACACTTGGCATCATAAAATATCGAATACTTCTTTAATGACTAGATATTGATTTAATATATTGACTTTTGAGAACTTTGTTGATGAAAGGAGCTTGATAAGCCACGATGCATTAGGCACCAAAGAAATCAAAATAAAACTTTTAGAGGTTGAGGATGAAACTCCAGATCATGTTTGGAGATTTGGTGTAAGAGTCAAGGTGAAAAAAATTCTTTTGACCATAAAGCACATTCAAACTCAACAGGTAGAAGAAGGTGAGTTTGATCTACAAGCGATTGAAAAAGAAATGAAAGAAAAAAGACACTATAGCTCAACAAATAGATGGGTTCAAACGACAGATGTTAAAAACGGTTACATACTTAGTACACGACACTCGCTTTTGTTAAGTGACGCCGTAGCATTAGATTATATTGTAATCTAACTTGTCAGAGCGCGTAATAATGAATTTGCCCTTATTGGGTTCCAGGTATGATTTTTAAAACTTGATTCTAATTTGCCTTCAAACAAAACAAAATTAATTCTTTGATTTTTCGTTTTGTTTTTCAAAACCAATCTTTTGAGTATTGGAATTTTGTTTATTGTTATTCTCAAACCCGAATTTTTTAGGTAAGAGTCAAGTGCTTTTGTATATTCTATTCCTCTTTTAGGCACGATGTATGGAATAGTCAAGTACGAGTTGTTTTTAGTGGCGTGTTTCAAAACTAAAATTTTATTATTGGATTTGATGAGTAGTCCAACACCTTTTAACACAAAATTACCCTTAGATTCAGAAGAAAACCAACTAAATGTTGTCTCATCAACGTTTATTGTTTTTCTAAATGATTCTATTGTTGAACCAATCCGAAAATACCTGCCTCTGTGATATAGTAATGGCTTTTTTGATGCATCATATGAAATTGCAACAACCTTGCCTACAACCAGGGTATGATCACCCAGTTTTTTCATTGTAACTAATTTACATTCTGCATTTACAATACAACCTGCAATCATAGGGGATTTTATTTTTCTTGGTTTGAAGACATTAAAAGAATCTTTGATTTTTAATTTATCGATCTCTTTTCTTGAGTATCCACCTGCAATGTTTACTGACATTGTTTGATCTTCAGAAGATACGTTTATTCCAAACTCCTTTGTTTTTTTGATATTTGCAAAAGTGGCGGTGCTTTCATGGATAAAGACAGCCATAAGCATTGGCTTGTATGAAATTTGCATTGTCCATTCTGCAGCCATGACGTTTTGTCCGCGAGGACCACAAGATGTGATAAGGCTCACTCCAGTTGCAAAATATTTCTGAGCCTTTTCGGCTATTCCCATGTTCAATTGTATTAAATCGCAATTATTCTGTTTTTAGTTGTTTGTTACCAAAACCTTTATGAAAGTATGATGAAGAGTGCAAATATGATAAGTCAGGAAATAACGGTTAATGGAAAAAAATTCCGCTTAACCATGACTGACCAACTACTGATGGATGTAAGACGTCTAAAGGCATTATACAATGCCGCTTATGAGGATCCTGAGAGCTTTGAAGAGGTAAGCTCGGCAATATCAAATACAATAAATCAGATTGCTACTGCCGTAGAATTGCCAGTATCAGATAGTGATTTAGATGGCTTGATACAATCTATAATGAAGGCAGTAGACGAAAAAACAAAAGAAACTGATGAGGCAAAAGCAAAACATGCCGAGGATGCTGCAAAATCTACCAAAAAGGCAAGACCTGCGTCTAAATCTATCAAGAAATCAAAAAAGTAACAATTTGTTGAGTTATAAATCAGAAAAATACCCCCCGTATGGGTTATATCATCTAAAAACCAATAATAAATATGCAAACTCATTGTGAGTGTGGTATTTGCGGACATGTTTCTGAAAGCGAATGCATCATAAAAGAATGCAAATGCTGTGTTAATTTTCATACAAGATCTGGACCAAAAAAATAATTCTCTTATTTTCCTTTTCAAAGTGATTCAAAGAAAGACGAATCTACGGTTGTTGCTCTAGATTTAAATAAGTACTACTTTCAGTTTCCATGTTGCAATCTGGAGCTTTGCAAAAATGTATTGAACCTACATGCGGTTTAGAATATCCTATTTCTGATATTAGGATTGAATGTAATCGAGGTCATTTATTAGATATAAAATACAAGACAATTCCTCCTACATCACTTAAAGAGGTATTTTATAAAAGAAGAAATCATGCAAACAACATCTATAATGAAAGTGGAGTTTGGAGATTCAGAGAATTATTAAATTTTTGTCAAATAGATACTGAAAATTTTGAAGAGTGCTCAAAATATCTTGTTTCGTTAGATGGAGCAGAAGGACGCTTATCAAAACCATACCACATGTCAAAAGTTTCCGATTATGTGGGGCTCAAAAATCTTTGGCTTCAGCCTGAAGGATACAACCCAAGCGGCTCCTTCAAGGACAATGGTATGTCTACTGCAGTTACACATGCTAAACTTGTTAACATTAAAAAAATTATTTGCGCATCTACAGGAAACACTTCAGCATCTGCTGCAATGTATGCTGCAAATGAAAATATTGAATGTGATGTGTATATTCCGGCAGGAGAGGTAGCACCAGGAAAGCTAAGCCAAGCTTTTCAATTTGGAGCCCAAGTAATCGAGATAAAAGGAAACTTTGATGACGCATTTTCGGCCTCGTTAAACAAGGCAAGTGAGGTTGGAGGATATACGGTTAATTCTGTTAATCCATATAGAATCGAAGGTCAAAAAACCATCGTGTTTAGAGCACTAGAATCCCTTGATTGGAATCCTCCGGATTGGATTGTATATCCAGGTGGTGCATTAGGAAACACATCTAGCTGTGGCAAAAGTCTTATGGAGCTTTATGAATGGGGATGGATAAAAAAAATTCCACGAATAGCTGTAGTTAACTCTGAAGGCGCAAATACATTATACAATCTTTACAATGGCAAATTTGAAGACTCTAAGCTACGTTGGAATAAGGGCAAACCTGATGTTGAAATAATTAAAAGATACTATTCGCATATTGACAAAAACGGAATAAAACCAAAAACCAAAGCAACTGCAATTCAAATTGCAAAACCAGCTAATATTCTCAAAGGTCTAAGGGCGCTTGAATTCACAAGTGGAGTTGTCACTCAAGTTTCTGATCAAGAAATGATGGATGGAATGGCACTAGTTGGTTTGAATGGATTTGATTGTGAAATGGCATCTGGTGCAGTTCCGGCAGGTGTTAAAAAATTAATTACTGAAGAAATAATTAAAAAAGATGATATAGTGATAGGAATTCTCACAGGAAGACAAAAAGATGCAAGCATTCCTGTGGATTATCATAAAAATCCTCAAAACAAATTTGCAAATCCGCCTAGAACCTAGTTTGAAGGTTCAGGTTCTGGAACTATAACTACATGCGCTAAATCTAACTCGTTTTTTATTGTATCTGATATTGCTTTAACTATTTTACTTGTCTCATCAAGCCTAGTTTCACTTGGCAAAAGTATGTGTATCTCAGCATTAAATTCACTGCCAACGGGTCTTAGATAGACATCCTTAGTTTTTATTACAAATTTCTCGTAAATTATTTTTTTGATGCTGTCTGTTATTTGTGGATTATTAACAGCATCTACAAGAACCAATGTGGATTCTTTAATTGCTGTATATGCCATTAGGAAAATGTATCCAGCAATAATCATTCCTCCTACGGCATCCATGAATTTGAAAGAAGAATATGTTCCCACAATTACGCTTACTAGTCCAACAAATGAGGCCGTACTATCTTTTATGGAATTTTTTGCATCTAGTTTTAGGGATATTAAGTTAGATTCTATGGCTACTTTTCTTATCACAAAAGCCCTATGTAATGAGATGCTTCCTGCAACTGCAAGTGTTAGCATGGTAATTTCCGGATATCGTATTTCTACGTGATTGTAAAGTGCACCAACTGCATGAATTGTGATAAGAATCCCTAGAATTACAATTATTATTGCAGCACTAAACGCAGCTAAAACTTCAACCTTACGATATCCAAAATGAAATAAACTACTCCTTGGTTTTTTTACCATTAAAATTCCAAACCAAACAATAAATGAAATCATGGCATCCGCAAGAGAATCTAATCCGTCTGCAGTTAGCGTAATACTTCCAGTAAAAAGAGTTACAATAAGCTCAGCTACTCCAATGGCTGCAAGTGTTATTACTGATTGTCTTGCTGCACGCTGTCCTCTGTTAAGAATAGTGGTACTGTCTATTGTACCAGGTTTGTCTGAAAATCCCAATTTAGAATCTTATCTATAGGTAAATTTAGAATACATAGTTTTTAAATAATATGATTTACTTTTGCCTAAAATGCTCTTCTAAAAGCTTCTTTTTCTCTTCCATATGAAACAATTCTTCTGTATGTTTGAAAGCAGCATTTTGGTTTCGTTTGAACAACATTGCTTGCATTAGGAGATGGTTCTCAGGCACTACTATTCCTGTTTGATCATCAGAATAAGCAATTTTTACAACATCATCTTGCACTTCTAACATATCCGCATGTATGTGAATCATGTTAGTGTCCTTGAAACTGAACTTTGTGGCTTCAGCGAAATCTCGAATATCTTTTGTTCCTTTAGCTGTATACAGAATAGCAACACCATATTCGTTTTTGAAAAGATTTAAAATTTCTGATACAGACGGAGCTGTTTCGTTGAATCTAATATCCATTAAATGTACGTGCATCTGTCTTGTTGGTACTTTGAATGCCCGTATAAACAATGGAGTATCCTTACCCATATAGCTTTTAACATCCTCGTTATGATGGGGTTTTCGTGTCCATTCAATCGAGTCTTTTACTTCTGTTTTAGAATCTTCTAAATCTGCCCATCTGCGAAGAAGTGTTGCGTCAAATCTTTTTATTTTTTTGCCATATTTCTCTTTGAGTGGTTGCAGGATTCTCCCCATTCCAGTAACATTGCAACTTCCTTGCATGACGTATTTTTTATCAAACACATCATCATAATTCACTCGAGAATTGAATATCATATCTGCAACAGCCTTATCGCCGGTAATTTTTTCTCCTCCTTGGAAAATAGCCCTTACATTTTTTGGCTCATATAGATTTTTTTTATTTGTATAACCATTACCGCCAGGGGCCGCATCTATTACCAAATCACATTTTTCTACTGCATCTTCGATTGTGCCAGATATCTTAAAATTTTTAAACTGCTCCATCTTGTTTTTTGGAACGTAAACTCCAAACCCCCTTGAAATGGCATCGCTAACTTTGTCATCTGGGGAATATTTTCCAACTCCTAATACTTCAACATCAGAATCTCCCGCAATAAATTGGGCAATCCTACTTCCTATTGAACCATACCCATTGACAAAAACTCTTTTCATAAATTTTCCACCATAATGCCCTCTTATTTAGATACCCTTAACAAGAACTAAATATTGCAAAAAACTTTCGAAAGTAGTTGAAGATTCATGGTCCGTCTCTTGGAATAGGTGCGGGTATTTCAGGCATAGTTATTTTTGCCATATTCATTACAACAGGCTCTGGATTTTTTACCAATTCTGCTGATAATAACGTAAAAACTCAAAGTAAGGATAACCAAAAATTTCAGATAACATTACTTTCAGACCACGCATCTCCAATACTTGGTTCAAAAGATGCTCCTATTACAATGGTGGAATTTGGAGACTACCAGTGTTTTTATTGTAACAAATTCTATCATACCACAGAACCAGATATTGTGAAAAATTATGTAGATGCAGGCAAAGTCAAACTTATCTTCAAGGATTTTACCATAATTGGCCCAGATTCAGTTAATGCGGCTCATGCAGCACATTGTGCACAGGAGAAGGGCAAGTTCTGGGAATATCATGATACCTTATACAATAACTGGAACGGAGAAAACACCGGTTGGGCATCCTCAAAAAATCTACTTGCGTTTGCCAAACAAGTGGGGATTTCAGACTCTGACTTTAATGCCTGCATGTCTGATACCAGATATACTTCTACAATTAAAGGCAGTTTCTCAGATGCGCAAACGTTAGGGCTTACAGGCACACCTGATTTTTTCATCATAGGTCCTGACAATTCTGTAACTAAGATCGTTGGTGCTCAGCCTTATGAGGCATTTGATGAAATTTTTAAGAAACTCACCAAGTGATTTAAAAAGTAATCAAGAAACGATTTGGTTAGTCAAATTAATAGTGTTGATTCAAAAATTATGAATGATTCAATGCCTATTTCGATTAATTATTTTGATAAAAATGAAATTTAACGGGTTTAGTATCTAACTTAGGGAAGTGTTGGTTGAGTTATTGGCCGCAATAGTGAGAATCTTTGTTTCACGATACTATCGTTATTCCAAATCATATTACAGCCAGTTGCGATTAATTCCATATCTATCGTGGTATTACATCCATAGTAAAATTATAATTCAGGCAAGCTGATAATTGGACATGTTTCAAGGACTACCGAACAGAAAGGCAATCAGTATAGTAATAACAGTACTAATTATCTTGGTTGCTTCCGTAGTTTTGGCTACAGGGTTTGTATTATATGGTACAAGCCTTTTCCAGACAGGAGGACAGACACAGTCTATCTCAAGCCAAGGTATCAAAATGTGGGTAAATGCCACAAACAGTAATAATGTAGGATGGGGCGCAACAGCCATAAGAAATAACGGTGATGTGGTTGCATCTGTAAATACGATACAGATTCGTGGTGCAAATGTACCATATACAAGTTGGTTTGCAGATACTAATCAAACCCGTATTGCTCCAAGCATACAAGCTCAGTTCAACATGACAAAAATGGATAACAACGGATTCTTAAAGGGAAGTGCACTTACCGGTGGAACTGTATTACCCGTCTTATCAAGCGGATGTTCTCAAAGCTCAACTATGATAGTAATTGATCTTGATGGTAAAGGACCAAACTATCCGGTATGTCTTGCTCAGCTATCCGGTCCGATTACGTTGAACCCTGGTGCAGCAGCAATTGTTTACTTCAGGCTGCCTAATAGCGTGCTAACTCCTGTAGACTCTGGAGCTTCAGTAACAGTAAACATTTTTGCAGGAAACGTAGGTGGGCCACAAACCGTAACAGTAGCCAATCCATAGAGGGCAAAGTTGCTTGGTTGCAAGATGTATCAATTTGAAAGTTTTCATTTTATTTCTCTAGTTACCTTATTGATCGTTTCAATTACACCAAGTGATTTAAAAAGTAATCAAGAAATAATTTTGGTTAGGTGAGATTTCAAGTATAGATTCTAGAATTATGAATGATTCTATGCCTATTTCTATGAATTATTTTTGGAAAGATGAGATTTAGACATTAAAATCAAAGAAAATACAATGTAGGTAATTTCTTTCAAATCTATTAAATATAATGAATAAAATAAAAAATGAGTGTTGCAAAGAAAAATTTTACTAATCGTTATCCTTCTTGCTTGTTTCTTAGTCTCTGGAGGATACGTCTTTGCTCAACCTAATCATGAACCAACCTTCATGATTCCCTACAATGTACTAGAAAACGGACTTGGTGGAAAAATATTACAGTTTGTTACCAACAGTGAAGGACGGGAGCAGGTTCTAACCATTCCAGTAAATGAGATATTATTCAAGCTAGTGCCCAAGTATGATGAATATGGCAGGGTGGCATCCATATCTTTGTCGAAAGAACCAAAATTCAACTATGTGTATAATGATGTTGGGTTTTCTGGTAAATCAAAAACAAGTGCCTTTGTTTATCCAATTTTTACACAAGCAGCCTATTCAAAGAACGGGTTTTATGATTACTATAACAAAAAATGTGATTCCAAATGTTTGACTGTAAGTATTCCAAGTAACTTCGAAGGATCGTACTCTTCTAGTATAGTAGGCAGTTTTGTCCTTTCAACGTTAAATTATTCTTATATCACAGATATTGATATAGATAAAAATCCTGACATACTAAAACAATACAAGCGGATTATAGTATTACACAACGAATATGTAACAAAGAAAGAGTTTGATGCAATAACAAGTCATCCTGATACACTCTATCTTTATCCTAATGCGTTGTATGCGGAAGTTAAATCAGATTATACTACAAACACAATTACACTTGTTAGAGGACATGCATATCCAGATAATGATATTAGAAATGGATTCAATTGGTTAGCTGACAATTCAAGATATGAATACAATGTAAGCTGTGATAATTGGACATTTTATACAAAAGCAAATAAAACATTGCTTAATTGCTATCCTGAATACAGACTGATTCATGATTCTGAACTATTGAAATATTTGCAAAAAGAGGATCCCTCAAACATACCGTATGATATTGGTTACTGGTTGAGATATCCACATCAACCTAATACCATTCACAGATTATTGGCTGATTTTGATGTCAGCGGAGAACACATACCAGAATGGGTTGCGAACCCTGCAATATGGTTCTTAAGTGGGAAGATAACTGAAGCTGAGTTTAGCAAAATTATGGAGTATCTTTATGAAATTAAGGCATTTCAATAAATAGTATATTGATCTTAAATAATTCTCCAACAAATCATAACTTACATCATTACCTAGACAGCATCAGTTTTCGTGCGTAAACGGGGGGTTTACTATTTTTACTGTTTGTCAATAAACTCGTTTGCTGGTTCGATATTCGTCATTATTTACTAATGAAAAAGTGATCAATATTTCTGAATGAATCAATAGTCAAAGCACAAAGCCAATCTAAGTCTGGATAAGTCCCTATTTACACTCACGCATAGAATTTTTGATCTCAGGCGTAATAATTCAAGTCACGCCTAAAGGTATTCAATGAAATTTTTAAGTCAAAACTCAAAACGTAGTATAAATTTTATATCTGATCTACAAAAGTAAATAAAAATTACGATTTTGGGACATCAAATTTGACCCTCAAAATGCTTATATTTGTAAGGTCGAAGGTTTAGCTGTTGGCTGTAGGAATTGACGACATTGCTATCTATATTCCAAGATTGTTTGTAGACGCAAGAGACTTCGCAAAAGCAAGAGGAATGGACCCAGAAAAGCTCCAGCGTGGGCTAGGGA